>Ga0126342_10003594_pt1 | contig 25741 bp, 25 predicted proteins | sample Cyp1metagenome_FD_92528 | JGI IMG/M metagenome (GOLD analysis project Ga0126342, IMG submission 92528) | Coral microbial communities from Lord Howe Island, Old Settlement Bay, Australia - Cyphastrea 1 metagenome | ecosystem: Host-associated > Invertebrates > Cnidaria > Coral ... | reverse complement strand
TTGCGAACGGTTGCGAACGGTTGCGGACGGTTGCGCTCGCGAACGCAACGTCGAGCGAACACACCCTCAACCCCCAGACCCCCAGAGTGAAACGGGAACCCTTGCTACGCATTCGGGAAAAAGTCATCAACTCCCCATCAAATTGGGCTTCCATGTCAGTTTTCAATAGTTTTCAGGGAACTGACTTGACCCATCCCCATCTCAAATGCCAGGTCTGCCAGGTACCCCGGCCTCACGGATGTTTGCACCTCGCGTCCGGACAAGGTCCGTCTCGACATGATCCGCAGGAGCCGGGAGGACTGGGCCCGCGCCAGGGCGGATGGGCGAAGATTCGAACAGAAGGATATTGAAAAAAAAAAGGTCCCCCCAAATACTAGTTTTTAAAAGTGTAAAACCAGGACGTTTTTTTGATGTGTTGAAGTTCCCCATATTTCCCAGCTTTTCAAGTGTTGTATCTGTTTGGGCGGGTCGGATGGGGATATCTTGGAGATAATTGGGATATACTTGGGATACATAGCTCACCCATGCTTCCAGTCATAACCGTGCGCGCTGGAGGGGACTTGGTTTGGTTTTTTTAGCGAAATCCGGTCATGGTTGAATTTCTTTGATGGGTTTCCATGGCTTTCCCCTGTAATTTACCATCATTTCTGGTGAAATCCTCATCTTTGTTGGCAAAATCTCCAAGGTCATTGGCTGGACCTAGTCCGACACACCGCAGTTGCGCCTCTGTGGCAATCCGGTCAAAGATATCCTGAGCGCAATTTGAGCGCTGGACACCCATTGGGTGCAGTAATATGTTGCCATAAATTCCAAACAATTCAAATACCCAAGCATCAACGATCATCATTTCATCATGTCCTGGTGGCCACAATATCGATAGCCTCCTTTCAAAGTATTGGTAGCAAGTGGCCACAACAACAAGATACAACAAGCATCCATGGGTTTACCTTACAAGTATGGCAGGGGTGAATTCCTGGCTATAGCCATAGTTTGGGGCTACTCTCCTGTCCAGTCTGTTGAGTCGGCTAAGACACATCTCACATCTTCATGTCAGATCCCGGCCCACTGAGAGAAACATAGAGAAACTACAGCATTTGAGTGTACACTGATTGGAAGGTCAACTGCAACCTAGCTAACATGTGCCAATCTTCTGTTCCGGGCCAGCTCTTGTTATGAAGTCGGAATAGATCGAATTTACTCGACCACCTTCTGGAAGGGACAGGGTGTGACTTGTGGTAGTGCCTTACTTCCAAGGCATCATACTCTGCTGGACATCAATGGACCATAATCTGCTGTCACTGCTGTCCCCTGGGTCTCCAACTTTGGCCCATGCCGGCCCATGCCCACACGAATGCATCAGAGGCACATTCATGAAACTGTTCATGATGTTCATGCCACGCTTACCTTGAGTGGAAGCAAAAGAGACCAGATCTTTGAACCGCAGTTTGCAGGTGCTAGCTCGTCTCATATTGGATGTAGTCAATGTAGTCCCTGTCGGATGTCTTGCCGTCCATGTCAACTTGCATGTCGCAGGGGTCTGGGTCACTGAACATGGTTTCAGATCTTGCCATCCGGATCGGTCAGTTTCCCCTCTGGGGTCCCTCGCTGATGCCCAGTTCAGGATGGACCTGCTTCAGCACCTGGAGTGAAAACTTTGGCAACGACAGTTCTCAAATCTACTGCTTCCTCATCACGTTCCCTATGAGAATATATCTTAAAACACCGCCATATTGGGGGTATACCCCATTTCCAGACCATGACACACCCATTTCGCACCTTAAAGAGGTAACCACTGTAATGCAGCGGGTGCTTCCTCTTCTTCCTGGGCTCAAAGAAGCGACATATCAACACAACGTTTGCAGAAAACTGGGACCATCTAAAACACCGGGGTGCTGCTAAAATTGGGATAGATACAGTAAGTATATGGCGCACAATATATATATATATATGTATATATATATATGTGTGTGTCTGTGTATAGTTATATAATATAATAAATAATATAATATGATATAATATGATATAATATAATATAATATCATATCATTTAATATAATATAATATAATATAATAATATAATATAATATAATATAAATATAATATAAATATAATATGATATGATATGATATAATATTATATTATATTATATTATATTATATATATATAGTTATATATATAGTTATATATATAATTATATATATATAATTTTATATGCAATTCTATATTATATAATATATATATATATATAATTTCTGTCCCAAGTTGTTTCAATGAAATATCCAACAAAACGGATGATCTATCAGACCCCAAAGTCAACCATCATCAAACACCAGATTTCGGGGAAGACCACACACTTCGCCAAGCCAGCTATTTGATATACATCTCTAGGAGCCACAGAAGTGGTGTCATTTTTCGGTGGCACGAATAGGGGGATCCCCCACCCCGGCAATTTCCAAGGCACTTCATACCCATCAGCGGCATACCCTTCTGTGACTTTCCTCCTTCTTTCTTTCCCTTGGCTGTCTTCTTGCGGTACTTGTTGTCCTAGGGCAGTTGAACTGTGTGCTTTTTTTTCTGGAATGGCCCCCCATGTCTGGATCCCTCCAGCCGTGAGTCAATCCGTGATCATGATCAGCGATTTCCATACTTCGCCAGATCCATGGAGTGCTTAATGATATTATGGACTCACCGGGGTCCTTACACAACAACATCCTGGCTTGCCTAATATGTTGCACCCGGCACAATTCACTGTTGAAATCCTCATCTGTGGACTCGGGGGAAAATGACTGTAATATGTGTGTAGCAAAAATACCCGCATACCCTATTTTCAGAATCACCCCAAAAATTCTTGCTGGTAATTGTCGGCACATCGCAGTCTTTCTTGGTGAAGTCTCCATCAGAATCCCACCTGTTGATTGCCATCAGTTAGGGTCTATTGTGGTACACCTGTTTTTGAGCCCCATGAATGTCATCATGAATGTCAACCCAGGACGACATTCATGGTACCCCCGCATGCTATGAAAATAATTAATCCTCACAGCAATTGAGGTCCAGTATCCCAGGGATGGTCGGAGATGGTTAGGAATGCCAGGTTGTTCGCTAATCCCCAGGTTCATTGCCTAAAAAACCTCAAGTTTATCCAGGTGACTGATACCCGTAATACGCGTAATCATGGGGTAACCATCATCACCTTGAAATGGTAAATCCCAACTATCATTATTCACCATCAAATTTCCATGGGTAAATGTGTGATGGTGAAAAAATCCCAATGGTTTGCTAATTGAATCCCCATAAATGAGTAGTGAAAAAAATTGTGTGCAGCTCGAATTCCCCTATGTTTCTAGTAAGTTCACTTTGAAATCGCCCGTTTTGCTGGTAAATATCAACAAAATCATGTTTTCGGCTGGGGAAGTACTGTATCTCGCTTAAAATCACATGTCATGTTGGCTAAACCAAAATCATGATGCATCCCATCCCCCGTCATGTAACCCCATCCCAGCCGTCCCTAGGGCCTTTTGCTTGTTCTTATTCTTGTTCTTGTTCTTGTGCTTATGCTTCTCAGGAACTCTTCTCCTAGGACCATCCTTGCCTGCGACAAGCGAAAAACTGGCTTTGGGCTGCAGCCAAGGTGGAAACCAGAGAAATCATTGAAACATCTATAGAAACTTGCACAAAGCGTGATTGAAACCAATCAGAATGGTGAATAATGATAATGGTCATGGAAACATAGTGAATCCAATCACAATGGTAGATCAAAACAAGTAAGAATGCTGATTGATTTCAACAACCGTGAGGATATAAACAAACCAATGTGAGGAGATGGCACCAACATGGTCAAAACTGGTGCATCATATCCACTAAGCCGTGAACAAGTCATCAAGATGTGTCCTCCGCTGAACAGAAGTGGCAACAAATGTGGCAATGGGTAACTTCTGATATTGTTTCGAAAGCACCAGCCTGCGCCGCACCTGCGCATCCAAAAAATGTCGTGCCATGATGTGCCATGCCCACGTGGCCCACACCCGCCTCCTTGAACTTCTTTTTCAGACTCCTTCAGTGTCACAACACTCAGCTGCCCTGGTGGATGCTATGTTTCATTTCGCAACCAATGCCAGACTTGCCCAAGCGTTTCATTTGGGTGTTCTTGCATAGGAACTCAGCTATTGTATGCAAAGACCAGTGACCTGACATTGGGAGTGGTCCGAAAATCTTTGAAATGGTTTTGTCCTTTTCGTTTCTTCGCCTTTCTGCGAACCCCTGTCCACACATGGTCATGGCTGAAAACGTTTGAACATATTTTAAACCAATAAAATCAACGCTTTCATCTTACTGGTGCTTAACATGGGAATGGAGGAATCGGGGAATAGAATGATTCTTTATAGCCATGGATCGTTCCCCCTACAGCACCATGGCTGTCATGTTTTTTTTCACAGCACTTCAATCCCAGTGTTGGGACCTCCTTCGTCTTGTTCTTGAGTTCCTTGTCCGTCTTCTCAGCGGTATCCACCGATTCCGCCTGCATGGGACTCATCGGATAAGACCACGAAGCCACAAAGTCACAGATCTGCGGAGATGTGGTATGTGGTAATATGGGTGACAGGATCTTTCACAGGGATGCGTCTCTTACCTCGAACTGATTACATCAATTGTTGTAGCTGTGGTACCTGGAGTACCTATGGAGCCCAACCCAAAGGACCTATAAAAGAGGCCGCATCGAGGCACAAGTCTCTTTTTGATGTCAGAAAGCAACCTTGATGATCATCCAGATGTTTTAATACAACTGCAAATGAAAGACGAACACTACTTCTCCATCTTGCATCGAGTGTACTGTATCTGTCTTTTTAAGCCACTATGTCTGGTCAGTGTCCAATCTCGTTCGCTTTGGGGTTGGATTCCCATCATTTTGGGCACAGAGTCACTCTGGACGGCGACTTAAAAAAAGGGCTCCTCTGACGCAGCCACTCGAGGTCTGGTCTTCGCCTATCACAAATAGTTGGGCAAGGCATATTACCCGGCCTGGTAAACGTTTACAAAAAACTATGGAAAGATCCACCATTTTCAATGGGTAAATCCACTATTTCTAAATGGTCATTTTCAATAGCTATTTTGACATAACCAGAGGGTAAAATCCTATTGTTGGAGGTGGTACCCCCTGCCCAACTACCGGACCAGTCATGGGTGGAACTACACCCGCTCTAGCTGGGACCACCCAAACTGGTGTGGGCTGGTCGTCCATCCTTTAATTATGGCTTTAGCCAGCTAAAAAAAAAAACAGCTGTGGAACCCCACTATTTCAAGGAGGATTGACATTTATGTCTGGGAGTAAGACCATATCGTAGTTACAAGGGGTGAGGCAAATCACGACTCTTTGGTTCAGACCTAATGGGAGCTGGGCTTGCTTTTTTTTAGGTGAGCAGTGCCCAGCTCACCTTCATCCCCAAACCAAACCTACGGCTCAATGGAGCGATTCCCATTGTTCACGTCAATCTCCATGAAACCAGTCCTATCTAACTATAAACCAACAGGGGTCCAGGTCGACATCGCCAGAGAAAACCGTGCACCTGCAAACGTGTCTTGGGCGGCATCGCTTCCAGAAATCGGTGTACCTCGGTGAAACGTGTATTTCCCCTTGATGCCATTCGATGATTGTTTCTAGATCGATCGATTTTCACCAATGCCAACCAATTCGATGGGTAAATCCCTACTTCAGAATCCCATAGTTGACCGCATCATCCATCGCATCTGGGGTCCCAGGCTGGAACCAACCAGAAATTGCTGAACCCCAACCAGCACGCGCTGGTTTGAAGCCAAGACAAGCGGCACAAGTGCAGTGTCTTCAGCCATCCCTACGACTGCTGCATCCCAAAAAAACCATCCACAAAGGATTACAGCGATCTCAACCAAACCAAATATAGTGCGTTTGTATCTAGGTATATAATACGGTATACATATATATATATATATATTTATATATTATATTATACACATATATATATATACGTACATACATGATATGATTATGTATGATTATGCGTGATTATGTGTGATTATGTATGATTTTATATTCATATACTGTTTGTACTTATATTATCTTATATTGTGCAAATTATGCAATATATTGTCCGGGAGAACCACTCCCAACAAGGCTTTGTGGGCGTGCTCAACAGATTCCATCCGCCCAGCTCCCGGCCTTTGGAAGGACCCACCTCCTGACCAGTGTTGGAGTCATTGGGGATGGTTTCCTGTTGTGTTTACCACATGAACCAGGTTTGTAATTGTTACCCTCTGGTAATTTAACGTAGCTATTACAAAAAATGGCCCATTTATAGTGGATTTTCCCACTAAAAATGGTGGATCTTTCCATAGCTATGTTAAATTACCAGAGGGTAACTGGCCATATCCTGCTTTTCTTGACACTGGAATCCACATCTTCAGTTGCGGCAAAAAACGAGCCTCAGGCTGACAGGTCAGGGGACACTTGGAAACGAGCTTGGGATCCACGCTCCTGGGCCAAGTCAAGTCGGACTCCAAGAGACAATATGGCTATGGATCAAGACCTATTAATACCATTTTTAAGGGGATGAACATCCATTTACCACCTCCAACAATAGGATTTTACCCTCTGGTAATTTGTTACATAGCTATTGAAAATGACCATAGAAATAGTGGATTTTCCCATGAAAAATGGTGGATCTTTCCATAGCTATGTAAACGATTACCAGAGGGTAAAATATCTATGATAAAAAGGGATGGCATGATGTTTGTGATGATAATGATGGAGAGGATGGAGAGGATGGCGTTGATGATGATGATGATGATTATTATTATTGTCAGAAAGATCGGAAAGACCCGAAAAGAGCTGCTGAAAAGATCTGAAAAGATCAGAAAAGATAATATATAATAAAGATCAGAAAAGATGATGGTAAAGATCAGGAAAAAATGATAATAAAGATCAGAATATGACGATAAAGATATATATATATATATATTGGCAGCCATTCTTTGGAAGGAACCCGTCGCAGGAGCTTTCGGGCAAAAAAGGGAGAGATCACCGACAGATTTTTTCAGAGGTTGCCAAAATTCATTGAGAGTTAAAGGATTTAACCAACATTAACCAACATTAACCAACCATAGATCACTTGACTTGGGCATGGATCATGTTTACGCACCCTGTGAACCACAGATTAACTGGTCAGTGTTCAGGAGCAAACCATCCCTTTTTGGAACCATGACTTGGCCCATGCCTTTTACAAAGGGTTGCAACTGAATCCTATCATCATGATACAACAAAAGGCTGAAATATGTTGAAATATATATATATATATATCGTATCAAAATGTAAATCGTAATGCTGCTCCAAAAATGAAAGGATCCCCTGGGGAAAACTAACAATAGAATATGGGTTTTCCACCATGGTTCGCCCTTGGTTTTCCCGTCCCGAACATGACGACTGGATCTCCTCAGGACCCGCTGTGCTGCCAGAATTCCACGACGCCGTGCCTCGCAGTGCCAGAGATTGAAATCTCGTATCGTAGGGAACTCAGTAGGTCCCCATTTCATGAGCTTATCCCATTTATAAATGGGTTGAAACCACTATGGCACTCATATTACAGATACAACATGGATCAACATGGTACAATGATGTACAAACTACAGGGCAGTTCTATGAAATCTGTGTTGAAAAGATGGGGTGTCCGCATGGCGATCCCGAGACTCATGGCGAATCTTGGCTAAAACCTCGGGGGTTTCCAACGAGCCTCCCTTAGCCTCCCTTAGTGTTTCTCCAAGGGGTGATCAATTCATATACCCTCTGGTAAACTAACATAACTATGGAAAATCACCATTTTCAATGGGAAAATCCACTATAAATGGTGATTTTCAATAGCTATGTTAAATTGCCAGAGGGTAAATTCCATAGACCCCAAGCTCCAAACTGCAGATGCCAACTGTCGCAAACCACAACGGGCCTCGCGTTCGGCAATGCTGGAACTCTTCCAAGGATACCATGATTATCCATGATCCCAAATGGTCTGGCTTCATAAAAGAATAATCTAGAAATGGGATAAACGGGATAAACTCTCATGATCGCATTCTGGCATCCAAGGATTTGAATTTTGGAAAACACCAAGGAAAAAAACTCTGCAACTCAGTACTTGAACCAGTCAATCCCTCTCCTCGTCTAGAATAAACACCCTCAAGGAAACCCTGATTTTAGTCTTAGATTTGTTCGGTGGTTGCATTTGGGGGACGGTATTATTCCAAGAAGCCTTTGATAGGGGGTCCCGTAAAACTACGTTCCCGACTTTTGTTGGTTCCAGGCCGGTCTTGCAGCATCGCAAGGGACAAAGAGAAACAATGCAGAGTCATCCACAAAAAGTCTATTGAGCAGGTTATCTTCTACTTCTAGACTTCAACAGACTCTACCATTCCCAGGGCAAAAGGTGACAATTTTTGGAGTAGTGTTCCCTCCTAGTGGAAAGAATCCACCATGGACCTCCACTGGAAAGAACCACCGTGCAGACTATGCCAGTTCCAGCTGTGCCACCTCCTCCTCCGAAGAGGTACTTGGAGGCCTCATCACTGCACAAAAAGGATCGAAGGAAATGACTTAACATGACAATCATACATAATCACACAACATCTATGTTCAGCATCTATATGTTTAACATCATCCATATTCAACATGCAATCCATATTTCAACGTCAGGCAAAAACTGAGAAATGCCCAGTGTTTTTTCAAATTTGCTGAGGTCAAGGCCAGTAACACAGCTCCAAGTCCGTGAGAACCAGCACCTGGGCAGGTGGTCCCCTAGGTGGTCCCCTAGTGATGTGACCTCGTCAAATTTGGGCGGTCGTGAGGTTTTCCTGAGGATACCTCAAGATATCTCAAGATATCTCAAGATATCTCAAGATATCTCGAGATTCAGAGTTTCTACATGTTTCTACAGGTTTCTACATGTTTCTACTGCTGGAGTTGAAGATCTTTCTCTCGCCGCTGAATCGCATTAGTTGGGTGTCCATGATGGGGCTTCGTCCACTCAGTGGACATCTGAAGCATCCAGGACTGAAGCCTCAGCATCCTCCGCAACAATCGAAGCCAACAGATACTGAGGATTTAATAAAGGTAGCACCACCAGCTGGAAACCTTGACATGAAGCCATATTGCAGACATCTTATTTTCTCAAAAAAGAAAAGGAAAAGCCTCAAGGTGCTGCAAACCAAGCTGCGCCTGCATGACATCTACCAAAGATTGGAAGCCTTGGCAAAACAAAGGAAAGCTACTTGGACCCGGGTCTACGAAATGGATGCAATCTTCCCCCCAAACCCACGTGCAAGTGACAGATGTTCATATCAATCAGTGTATGCATCACATCGCAGGTGTTGATCCAGCCAATCATCAATACACCATCATAAGTTTTTGAGACATCCTTACATCTCCAATGTTTAGTGTTCAATCACTTCTTTCAACGATGAAAATCGCATTTGTTGATGATTTCAATCCCCATGTAGGGCCCATCATCTCCCGTTTTCCACTCCCAAGGAATATTTCCAGGTCCCCCCAACCTGCAGCTTGATCAGCCTGCCATGGCTCGGGGGTTGATCATCCTGGTTGATTGGCTAGTTTGGAGGGGTTATATTATCCAATATAGTTCATCTAATGATGTATATATAGAAATGTTTTTCACCACTATTTTAGGATCTTACTGTTCTATCCTTTGCAGATTGCTATGTATATACATATATACTATGCATAATATATATATATATGGGTATGTGTATATATATATATATCTGTGTGCATTAAATTTCGAGCCTAACATCAACTAATACATCAACTGAGGATCCCATGAAAGTTATACATCGCCAGGCCTCATCCTCCTTCAACTCCAGCTCCAACACCTCAGCGTGGCAGTTTCAATGAATTTCTACCTGGGGAAATGATGATCACAATGATTCAATGATCATCAGCCATGAACTGTTGAAGACAAAGCCGTATTTTGGCATTGATGGGATAGAAAAACAGCTAATAGCCAGCGTGCCAGCGTTAGAGGTATGGGCGAAGTATGATCCAGAATCCATCGCCATCCAGTCTCCCAAAACCTGAGTTGCTTGCTTTAAAAACGAATAATGTCGTGCCAACGGGCCAGGTCCCAGTCTGATATGTCGATCCACCGATGACTCTCTCATCTGGGACTAGTCATGTAGTTCACTTCTACCAACGAAAAACCTATGGTTCGACACCGCTTCACGCCATTTTCATCCCGCATGGGTTCGATCCGGGCGTCGGCGGTCTAGAGAGTCTAGCCTGTTAGGTCGGGCCCCAGATGGTGCCATGGCTGGGTCAGGATCAAGAAGTGGATTTACCAGGGGACCATTCTAATCGGAAATCCCTGGTACTGTAATCCATTGTTTCGGCAATCCCTGGTACTCTAATCCATTTTTTATTTTGTTGGTTGGTTTTCCAGGGGGAGGGAGAGAGAGAGAACGAGAGAGAGAGAGAGAGAGAGTGAATACACTACTGTAAATGCTCGGTAGACAGATTGGACAAACATCTTGAAGCCACAGGAAGCGACTTTGGGACATGTCAAGGTTGACCTACAAAATTCTCCATGCTACGGTCCACCATTTACGGTCCATGTTTGTTGGCTAAACCCTCATTATTATGAATGGCCTTTTCTGTGGATTTGTCATGGTACCATTACGTACCCCGAAATCCACCAGCTAAAAAAAAAGATTCTTACTGGTGCATTCTCTCAGAGAATGGGTGGAATGGGATTCTTGTTAAGCACCCATTAATTCTTAATAATCACCATTAATTATTGTTATTGTGTGAAATCACCATAATTATTGTGAATTTTGTTCGTGTGGGTCATTTCCCCATTCACTACGTTCAGAACCACGGAGTTTCCTCCATTTTTCTTGGTCAACCCCCCCTCCCCTGGCCTTTCCGACGCTTGGACTTGGCCGTTGGTTTAGGCTTCGCAGCCTTTTTGGCATCCTAGGCAGTGGCATCCAGGCACTGGCCAAAGATCATTGAATGTGGTGAAGAATGGTTGAAAATCGTTAAAAAAATATCAATCATTCATTGGTTATCCAATATATCTGATTGGTTTGACAGGTTGTAGTTGAAAAATCTTGAAACATATGTGGAAAGAAGCCAGTAACTACTGTATATATGATCGCATTGCCAGCATCAACGAGTTAGATGGCGTTATTTTTTACCCAATAATCGCTGCAAGCTCAGAGGTGTCATCAGCTCCGTGGCTGGAAAATCCCCCAGCTATACTTCGATATCTGGCTGGTCCTCCAATTCGGCGTCCAGCTCCTCTACTTTTGACAGATCCTGGCGGGTCATCCCCGAATGGAGTCAATGATTTTTGCAAACCAAAAAGATAGAGATGTAAAATCCTACTTTTGGACAGTGGTAAATGACTGTTCTATCTTTTTGGGGTAACATTGGGGTAACAATAGAAGTTGAAACAGTCTACCAGAAGCTGAAAGGGTTGGCCCCATTAAAGGCCATGGCCAGCAACGTGCCTGTGTCTGCCTACACCACACGGTATACACGGTGCATTGGATGATTCATCATTGATGGATTCGCTGCCAGATCTAGCAGAGACTAAAACGGCCAGCTGGCATGGATGGCAATCTGCTGCACGAACAAAATCAGGGGGCATCCATCATTTCCCACCTTCCCTCTAGGCCCTAGAGTCTGAAATGCCTTCTGATTTCGCAAGTTCTCCTAACCAAATCCCCCTTGTTCGTCGGAACCACCTTGGCATCACCCTATCCTGCCACCCCAAATGGTCAACTCCTTCGTCGCTGTCCAGCCCACAAACTTCTGCGTGAAACTCTCCTTAGGACAGCAATGGGGCACCGTAGGGATGGCTGGTGGTCATGAGTGATCGTCCCTCAACTTGGTAAATCTGATTATAAACCATGATCAATGCGGCTACATTTTTGAGGGGAGGCTATAAAGCTTCGAAATATTGGGGTATTTCTAACTTGGGTCCACATTTAGAATGATGGATTTTATTTTATACTACATGAGTTGAGGCCTTGTTCCAGGCTGGGGTCTGGCTCAAACTCAACTTCCAAATCGTCAACCCGAGCTGCGCCGCTGATGTCCGAGGCGCTACATGTTTCAAATAGGCAATGAGCTCAGTCTTGAATTTCAGGCCTGATTGGGATTCCAGCTGGAATCCTGCAACTGGTGTCAATCGGAAATGAAGAAATTGTAGCCAAAGAGATGATAAGCAAACAAACATAAACAAACTGTATATATATATATATAAATATATGTATTATAATAATAACAATAATCATAAAGAATAATAATAATTAATAATAATTATTATTAAAAATAAAAATAATAATAAATAATAATAATAACATACCTGTTTCAAGTGTGGCACTACAACTGAGCAAATGAACACACGGAATTCCAGCCACGCACAATTGTTATTGGACCGTTATTTATTCTTTAGAACACAAGTGAGCCATTTCTTTTTAAGTCGGTCACTATCAAATCTCTGCATCTGTGATTCCTCATGATACTGTTCATCCTCACCAGCAGGTCCCAACCAAGCCCGCCCCAAGCTCCAGACATATCCTATCATTGGTCACTTTCAGCACCACCTGGCATTGCTCTTTGAGGTTACCATATTCATTAGGCTGTCTCAAAACAACCCAAGTTGATCTTCGACTTGAGTTGACTTGAGTCTATATAAATTATCCCTGGATTTTTTTGAAGGTACTGGCAAAATTGGGGACGTACCAATTTGAAACCATCCAACACAAATGATCTTGATCTTTCACAAAGAACGCTCCATTGGTCAAAACCTCCCACATTCGGCCCACGGACCTTGCCCTCTTTGTGCCGATACTTCACCAGATATCGCGTCCTGTGTCGGACTGCGGCGGGTGCTTTTTGTAACATGTTTGCCAAGGCGAAGAACATCAATACAAGTATCTTACAACATCACTGAGTTGAAAAGTACTCATACTGAATACTGTAATAAGTAATAATAGACATAAAAATCTAAACCACAGGAATCATTTCTGTTGGTTTTAAGAAAACTGAGACCATTTGTGGCTGGCGCAACCTGTGGCCACAAACGGGATCCTCAGTGGTTGTTGCTTGAAGAGCTCTTGGGCTGCCGTCTCAAAGTCTTGGATGTCGCTCAAATAGACCATGGTCCTTGGCTCGGAAGACGAAGGATACGGGATACGGAAAACCCACTATTTGATACTATTTGTAGATCATGTTGACTCATTTTCCTCAAGAAACTTTACTGTATAAGTTTTTCCGATGGTTTCCATGTAGATGTTGGCTTGCTGGAGGGCTACTCGCAAACCACGCACTTCACAGGACTGCATCGAATTGAATCCCATTGGATCTGAAAAAGTCCTGCCAGGGAACAGCACATGCAGCCCCCGCCCCTCCCCGCGCGATCGATTCTGACGGAGCCAAAATTTGACGCAGCCTTGAGCCAAAGAATCGAAGGGTTGATGTGGCGACCAGCGACAAATTTGGGCCACCAATCCAGAAATCATGGGCCCGTGGAGCCATGACCATGGAAGCCATGGAAGTGGAGATGGACTTTGCCTCTAAAAACTGTTGGGTCCAAGCGGTTCCTGGGCCTGGGACCAATCAAGTTTAAGGGATTCTATCGCTACACACTGTACGGCTGTATCTTTGAAGATATCGACACCAATTGGCCGTTTGACACATTTGCAATGTTTCTTCTTATTATTATTGTTATTCTTCTTATTATTATTCTTATTATTCTTATTCTTATTATTATTACTATTATTATCATGATTATTGTTATCATCATTAAATTATTATTATTATTCGTCTTTTCCATCATCATCAGCATCAGCATCATCATCATCATCATCATCATCATCATCTTCATCATCTTGAGCCACAAAAAAAAAAACGCCGCAATGATCAGGAATTAAGACAATGAGGTCTTCAGAAAAATAAAAACAAAAATATTAACAAGTAATAATCAATTATCAATAATTAATAGTTGATAATCAATGACTAATAACTGATAAAAAATAATTAATAAGCATGATGAAAAATGATGATAATAATAAGAAGAAGAACTTCACTTCCCACCCGTGACATTGATCAAGATATCTTAAGATTGATGCGCTTGAGACCCACACAACGTCCGAGTCTTCGTCCTTCGGCTCATAGCCTAAGTCCTGCGCCATGAAGCAGCTGAACCTTTATGGAACGGAAGCCCCAAAAATGGAGAGATCCACAGTGATCCACTACTAAAAATGGAGTTTCTTGGAGCTGGGAGATTACAACAACCTTGGTCTGGATTTCTGGTGACTCCCATCCCGTCTCCTGAAGCGCCTTGAGCTTCTCCTCTGGTCACTGTGCAGTTGGAAAACGCGCAGTTGTGCAGTCGTAGCTTGGTAAGACAAACATCGGAACCAATGGACCTACATATTTGGTGAAGCATCCAGTTTGCTGGGGTCATTTTGACCCATACCCAATACCCACGGAATGATTCCTGCCACACTGCCACACTGCAAGAATGGGAATGCTTCCAGACTCCAGCCTCGAGAGGCTACATTTCTTAGCTGGAAACAAAGACCCCGATATTCCATTTTGGTGATTTTATCAAAAGCGGAAAGCTGTGACTTTTCCAGTTGTCTCCGCTCCTATGAAGAAACCTTTACAAACTAATGGCTTACCCTCTGGTAATTCACACAACTATGGGCAAATCGGCATTTTTGATAGGGAAATCATCTTTTAATGGGCCATGGTTATGTTAACTTACCCAAAGGTATGAGTCCGCAACGCTTCGGCGCCCTTCCTTTCCGCAACGGCTCCTCTTTGCGCTGCTCATCGGGATTAGGCCACTTGATGGACAGCTGCATCAGCTTGGAACATAGATCCACCGAATGCAAATGTTGGGGCCGACAAGCCCTGCAAGGCTATTGCTGTAATATTAAATGGATTACAGCAATTGTATATATATATATATACATATGTATTACTTTACAGTTGATTCTTTCTATTTTTTGAGACTCATATCTATCTCCATGTTCCTTCTGATGGTTGGCTCTTCGACATGTTTTTCAGCATGAAGTTTCAGCAAGACCTACAAAGGCAGGATCGCCTTCCAAGATAAGCCAAAGGGCAGCGATGGGAGTGCCAGTCTCTGCTAGAGGTTCATGATGGAGGGAGTTCTTGGTTTATAACTCCTTCCTAATCCAAGAAAAATTGGGATCGAATCACCAGATTTCCTGAAAAATGACCTTTTGGTGGGTTCAACAACAGTTCTACTAGTACCAGTACCAGCCAAAAAGTTATGTTTGGCACTGTCCCCCCAAAAAAGGCACTTAAGGGTCTTGTTGGCCGATTGCAGGAAAAGTCAACACCTCGCCACTATCCACTATCTGACCGCCACCAGCCCGGGGGCCCGAGGGTCGGGTACCGATCTCAGTTTGCTCTCCTTGCTCTTGCAAAGATTGGATCGTAGCATCTGCGGGGCAATTCATGGGCTGCTAGCCGTGCCAGTTAAAAAAAAGCAGAACATGAACCACTCGGATTTGATGCAATTTATGCCAGACAACTGACAGCAAAGCGGTTTGTTTCGGACAGCAGAAAAACCGCACCTTTCCGAAGGAACCACCTTGTAAGACCTTGGGAAATCCATGGCAGATTGCCAGCACCCATCGACCATGGATAGGATCATCTTTTGGTGGGAAAATCCCCCATTTCGTTCGATGATTCTCCCAGTGACCTGACCATTTAGTTCAGAGATTTCGCGGCCCGCCATGTTTGATTACCAAAGTTTCAAAGGGCAATCCTATGTAATTGTTGGTTTTGTATATGTACATTACATATACAATATATATATATATTATTATTATTATTATTATTGTTATTGTTATTATTATTATTATATTATAATATATATATATATATGTTATGTATTGTTATGTCTCGTCAAACTCCATTATATCCCATTTTTTTGTTGGATATAGCCACAACTATTGATGGTGATATCTCCCATCACTTTTGAGTCTGTCGGTGTCCCCACCATACCATCCTGCGCCGTTCCGCGCCATGGCAACGCATGGCCCATGAAGCGACTGGCGAAAGCAAGGGCTGGCTGCTGCAAGGTGGCTAGAGCCCTGTCCCCTGGGTTCAACCAATGTATGATGCGTTTAACAAATTGGATCGAACCATCAAAATTGGGTTTGAGATGGTTTAACCATATATGATACGTTTAACAAACCAAAATTGCGATGTTACCAATGTTACCAACATTTATTGGGAATTCCGGAACATAATTGGCGTTGTAAAACGAACCATCATGGGGATATCATGGTCATATAATCAAAAACGATATGATATTTTGGTATGGGTCAACAGCGGGTCCCACTATAATTGAATCAAACAATATATTTATGGCGTCAACATGCATCAATATTAATACTGAGTCATAACAATTTGGAGCCATTAACCAAAGGGGGACACAGCTCTAGATTGCAAGTAAAACCATGGGAGTTTGTCTCCTTCAAATCACCTAAAAATATCCAAAAAGTGATACAACAAATGTGCATCAAAATATCATGATCACTGATCCCGACACATCCTAACAGTCTTGACTCATATATTGACAGTTGGATCCAGTCGTCAACAAAAAAGTAGCGGATCCAGTGGCTGGCCATGATAGGTTGGGTCCCAGTCAATGCCTATAGGCCAAATGACGACTCGCCGGTGGCTGATCCTCAGGACCATCAACCAAGTCAGCATTCAAAGAGGTTTAAAAAAAAAAAAAACACCACATGGCAAAAATCCCTTGTCAATAAAATGTCAGTGGAATCTTGTTTTAAAATCACCACTTGGTTCTTAAACATCACCATGCTTGTCATGGTTGCAGTATCTATGTTTCTTGGTTGAAACATGTTGAAACATGTTGAAACATGTTGAAACCACCATTTTTGTTGGTCAAAACATCCATGGATGACCCTGAAAGCCCATTGTCAAGGCATGTCAAGGCTCCATCGCCATAGTGCTCACTCCAGCAGGGAGCTTGTCCCACTTCACAAAGTCGGCTGGCGAATGGCGGCTGGGAGCATGGCCCATTAGATGCTGTGCCATTAAAAAAGGTGGTTTTCCATGGCTATGTTAAACTATCAGAGGGTACCCCAAAAAGCTCGCCATAAAAAAGGGTGGCAGTATGTGGCAGTGTTTCTCAAATTCATCCGAAAATTATCGAAAATTGTTGGTTTCCCGTCAGAAATCATCAAAATAATTCAAAATAGCTGGTAGTCATGGATGTTCATCACCTCAAATACGAAATCAAAGGTGTTTTTCGCTGTTTTTCGTCATCCCCAAACACGGGGGGTTGGCTCGATTTTCCGTGGTAGCCCTCTTGTTGGCTGGAGAATCCACTGGGGACATGGTTTGCTGATGAACATCACATTGGGGCCCAACGAGGTGTCTGCTCTTGTGGACATGGCCACAGGGATGCTGACTGCCAAGGAGGCTGACTATGGCTGACGGCTGACTCACCAATACGCCATCAGTGCCATTTTTCGGGGGCCTCCCACGAATCCAGGACCTTTTTGTTGGCGGTCTTTGGTGTTTGGATAGCGCGGAGGGGAAGCGGTTCGCAGTAGTGGAGTCACTTTTTTCGCACTGGTGGAAACCGCTGATGACTTCGGCTGTTGGTGGTTGAACAATAAAAAATCAGTAGAATCAGTAGAATAAGCCATCCTGCAGTGTTAGAAAAATGGTGGATTTAAATGATTTAAAGGACAGATTGATTGCAATTTATTTGGACTGGGATATTGATGGATATTGCATTTTCAGACAAACCCACATGTTTGCAAAATCAACTCATCTAGGATGAGTGAAGTTTCAATTCGCAACTGAAGCTGTGAAACCACCCAAAGGCGTCTAAGATGTGTGGCCAAAGATGGAGGAACCCCAAGCTCCAAACCAATTGTGTTTTCCCCACCACAACAGATCCTGCAGATGGACATTTCCCGCTTGGTTTCGAGATGCTTCAAGTCATGCAGGTCCGGGTGCTGCCTATTGCGTGGTTGAAACCCCCTCCACTGCCTGAAAAATCGCTGCTGTGCCGACCACTGGTCGACGCCACTGGATTGATGGAACATTTCCCTGTTTTTAGCTCGTTGGGATCAGGATTTCCGATGAATTCGCCATAGAAAAACCAGGGGCAGAAGCACACCTTACACCAGCAATCCAGCACTGAAAATGCTTCAGCGTGAAGCCTAAGTCAGATCCTTGCACATCCGGCTTGTGCCATGTTACATGGGGATGAGCACAGGACCAATATGACCTGTGGCCAGTCGTAAGAACGTCATTTTGCTGACTGCCCTGCGACAGGCCTGAAGAAATGGATTCAAAATTCATGGACCAAGTGCGATTTCATGGATTGGCTGGTCGATTAAGGAAAGCATAAACCCCAAATGCGATACCAAATTCAGTGTTCAGCAGGACCAGTAAGACATCCGAAAAACCTAAGCTGTTCGCCTCGGCTCAGCCTTAGAGAATTGACGATCCCAGCGTCGCCACGGGGATCCCACCTTTGATCGAGGGTGCCATGGATCATCCAGGGGCGCTGATGTCATGATGTCATGCCTTTCTAAAAGCACCGTTTGCTGGCCGTGTTCCACCTCACCCAGGCCAAACGTGCACGTCATCGGCATCGTCATCATCGCCGTCGTCGTCGTCGTCGTCCTCATCATCATCATCATCATCATCATCATCAGCCACCTTCACCATTAAACCATCATTAAACATCATTAAACCATTATTAAACCATCATTAAGCCACCAATAAGTCATCATCCAAACATCCATAAATCCTCCAACTCCTATCACCACCGCAACCTTCCTTCCACCTCCCCACGGGCTTTGCGCCTACAGCTTATCCAAATCCTCCGAGATCAGGCCGAAGACCTCGTCGGGTTTCCCTGTGCCGTCCACCTCTGTCAGCACCTCCTTGAAGAACGGGGTGATGCCATCGATCTGGGAGTGGTACACCTTGAGACGTTCTCGGATCTGTTCCTCCTCACTGGAAAGGTGGCGATGTTGCGATGTTGCGTGGCACTGGGCTTCACTGCGATTCACCCAATGGATCAATGGATATCTTGTACTGTTTTTTTATGCTTTCAAAATCTTTCAAAGATACTGTATCCTTCAACTTATCCCAGACGCCCTAATGGACCAATCTAAACATTAGAACGCAGAAAGTCATGGACTATGAGTGACTATGTAGACGTTCGAATCAAAACTGGTCAAGGCTTCTTGCTACTTGCAGGGACTTTCAACACCCACTTTATGCTATCAGGGGTCTCTGGATGCATCACAGGCTGCTACGACTAGAGATTAAAGAGACTTAGGAGAACTTTCACTCCAGACAACTACAAACCTTCAACCACGCGTTTGCCAAAGACTTTCAAAACATTCTTCTTGATTGAACTTGGTAGAGATTGGACTTTTGGAGGATCACCATGATCCAAGAGTTCCAAGAAACTTTTTCCGTGCAACTCCCAAAACGGCCTAGCGGCGCAAGCGCGTTGGACACGGCATCGTGCAATACCGAATTCTGGAAAACATGTTGCGGATCCTGCCAAAGAGAGATTTAGAGCCCAAAGTCAAAGAAGAGCTGACTGATCAGGGGGCGACTTAGAATTTGTGGGCTGTACTTGCAAAATCCATTGCCAAGAAAGTCAGTTGCAGGTATTCGCAGTGAAACTGCAGCACGTGCAGAATATTTTGAACTCAAACAGCAGTGTGTTTTGGGTCCTTTGTCAATTCAAAAATTTGACGGCTGGATTTTGCCGTATTGTCGTCAATCAGCGAAAACATCTGCTTGGTCCTGCACGGTTTTGCGAGGATCATTGCTTTTTGGGGACTGCAGAAAAAGTTAGATTTCAATTGCGGGCTACAATGGGTAAGGGTAAATCCTCAAAAATCCTGCCCAACCACCCTTTCACTGGACCATCTTGAGGCTTTGACATTTGACTCTTGCCAATAGCTCAATGAAGAGGTTCCCAGGGTCTTCTGGCTTCATGAGTTCATGAGTTCAGCGGGAATGTCTCAATGATCTGTTGAGGATATTACTACACTATGAATTATCAATGATCGGTATATTGGAAATTGAGTCACAACAATGATCAGCAGGGTTACCTCTCATACGATTACTACCGGACTATGGATCACATAGCAACGGGAATCCTTCAGGAAAACCATACATAGTGGAATTTCGTTATAAAGCTACTCAAGATTAGGGTACCTTTTTGCACCCAGAACTGGGCAAGACTCATGTTTCATGATCAATGATCAACCATGAAAGCCCGGGGGATCAATACTATTGAGATCTATTGAGCCATGCCCGGGGAATCAGTTTTTCGGTCCCAGTTCCACAAGTCCGGCCCTGGGGATCCCTTGGGGCCCCTTGGGGCCCCGCACGGAAGAATTTGACCGTCGACCTCCTTTGAACGTCCTGAAGGGCCAAGGGGTTCACCACACGGTCAAGCCTTGAGACGGAAAGAGATGATGGTCTTCCTATCATGGCGTACCGCCAAACAGGAATGAACCAAGTGGAACTGTGGAACTTTGTTGAAGGTGTCAAGATGTGTCAAGCATCATCTGAAACAAAGTGGTGATTGGATGATCCTCCGAAAGTAGCAGGCTACACTACGTTCATGAAATTGCCGCACTGGCCACACCATCGCCTGTTTCTCACGACATTATGTTTTGGAGTTGGGGGGAAATCTGTCCAAAACCGATACAGGTCGCAAAGAAACCTGCCACATGCTGCTAGACTCCTAGACTCTCCGCGTGCAACTTGCTACTTCTTGCAACCACACAGCAATTGAATGAACCACAATGCGGCCACGTCAGCATTTCAGATGGAAAAGTTGGACAGAAATTCGGGGAATTTCCTATCATCCATATGTATTCCATCCTGAAAATATTGATGAATAAATCACGGGATTACTAGTTATTGAAACCATGATACTAGATAAGACTAGATATGTAGTTTTCCCATCATCTATCATTTTTTAAAGATTATCCAAAGGATAATAAAACATCCCCAAAGCCATCATCTACCATTAATCACAATCCTTTGGGGTTACAAAGAATACATCCCCACTGCTCCTGCTGCCAGGATCTTGGTAGCTGTGTCAAGCCTGAGCGGCGCCAGCAAACGCAAAAAAAAAGTGTGGCCGTTTTTGACATTGGCAATGGACCTTGGGTCATGGGAAAAACTTCCCCCTTTCTCATTTACAATCATCTATAGTTACTAATTATAGTTCTTTATTGATGGTTTTCTTGTATGTATAATATATATACAAGCGGATATATACACCTGTCAATGTTCCATTGCCATGTTACCAAAGGGTAGTCAACATGGTCCCAGATCTCGCCGTTCCTTCGAAGTTTCACCTCTGAGCAGTGCCTCTGGGCCTCCGAACATGGCCATGTATGAAGCTCGAAGCCTGAGCTTCAAAGGGATGGGATGGAGAGGAGTCTGTGGAAAAGATTGGTATACCGATGTATACCAATACTATACCCTACTAACATAGGATATCATAGGATTATCCTGGTTTTATGCTGGGAAAGCACTTGGATTTCGAGATGAATCATGGTGAAATGGCGAATCTGCAGAGGGTGAAATGGTGAAATGGGAAAGGCCAACCCCCATCAAACAACTAGGTATACGACAATGTGGAATCTACAGCCCATGAATCTTTCCGGTTGCTTGGTGAGAATCTGACACGAACTCGTGTCAGAGCGCTTGGAAAAAACATAGAACCCAACAAAAATGCATCCCAACTGGACTCCCATCAACCAACGAGTGTAACCAACAAGACTTGGAGCCAAGAGGAATGGGGTCCATCACTTCCTGCCTCCGGGCACCTCTGCGACCCTCTGAGACCCAGGCAGTTGGTTCGCATAGATACAAACATTCACACCGGCTTCCTCGAACAATCAAAATCCGCCATGTCCATATGCCCTGTGTAGGAAATGTGCATCAAGCACCCACTCCCACCAGGATGGAAGTGGGCCCACTAAAAATCAGCCAGTGTTAATATCCACAATCAGCTAGCAAAGCCCCCTATATCAATCAAATCAACAGGGGGTGCGTCCTGCAGCTCATCCTCTGTCACGTGATTGTAGGTGGTCGGCACCGCAATGACCGGCACAGTGGGGAACTGGAAAGCCGCGCCGGGTGTTGAGGGCAGGAGAAGTGCGAAAGGAGATGAAAAAGGATTAATACATTCATAGATCATAGAGCATACTAGGATATTGAAAAGATTGTATTAATGTTGATATCAAATGATATCAACCTGGTCAATTTCAGTCGGGGTTACATTTTAATAGGAGAGGATCCCTTTTGGAGTACCTCCAGCTGATGAGAACTTGGAACCCCAAAGAACCGGAAATGGTGCTTTCCCCAAACAACCGCTGTTTTGTAGGGATTCTTCACCACAGCTACAGGTAACCATTGCTTATTTCTGTTTGGTTTGGGTTGGGCTTCCAGGAATGGCATATTATGGCATATTGTCATGCAGTTCAAAGGTCGAAGTTGCGGCTCCACAGGTCAACCTCTCCCCTCCTGTGATGGGATGGCTTCATCCAAGCCATCGTGGCGACTTTCAGGATGGAAAGCGATTGGCAAGCCTCTGGTAAACTAACATAGCTATTGAAAATGGTCCATTTATAGTGGATTTTCCCATTAAAAATGGTGATTTTCCATAGTTATGTTAGTTTACCAGAGGGTATTTACAACATCTTACAACCCTGATTAGTAAGTTCCCCAACAATAGTTATGGGTGAGAACTTGTCCATTCGTGGGATAATCCTCATGGTACACCCCATTTCAACCCCCAAATCGCAGCAATTCGTAGAGGCCTCTGCTCTCCACCGGCGCATGAAAGAGAAAATGTCATCCCCATGCTTTTCCTGCGGGCAATCCATGGCAATCCATCGCAATCTCTAATATTCAATATCACCCCTTTGGCCCCCCAAATGAATAGATCCAATACTAAACCAGGGTTTCCAGACATATAATATAATATAATATAATATAATGTAATGTAATGTAATGTAATATAATATAGTAATATATATATGGGGAAGGGATTGCAGCTTGCTGCGACGGAAGCAGATCATGACCAAAGTTGAGAAGGTCCCATTCATAGGGTATATTAGGGTATCATCTAGCTCTCTGCATCGACTCCCCTACAGTTCATCACACAAGCAATAGAACTGCGAGCAAAGGCTCCTTGGAGTGGATCATGATGCCATCAGCACCACCTTTGGTGACATATGCTTTCGCTCGTCGGAAGCACTGGCAGCGTGGCTCACGGGATGAGTCATCAGCACCTGGTTTTTAGTACCGCAACACGATTTTTTTCGAAGCACCCACCTAAAACCAACCCCGTAGAAAAGATCGAAATGTCCCAAATTAAAGACCCCCCAGCCCACGGATTTGTTTGGGGTACTTAGGAATGTATAGTAATTCATGTATATAGTCCCCAAAAAGATGCCGAAAAGTGAATGTTTACTATTTTAGCCGAAGGATTTACCTTTCTATCTTGGGGATGACTTTTTCTATTAATGTGGCAAAGCCAAAACCATCTCCGCCCTCACCTCCTCCTCGCCCAAACCGGCAATGAGGGCCTCAATGTTCGATGTGGCCATTCTCAACTTCACCAATAAAAGAAGATGACATGCCCCGTCAACATCCGTCATCCATCCAAATCCATCACAAGTTGCATCTGTCCAAACATCCCAAAGTCAAACCTACCAATACTCCACTCGTGGCGCCTCTAAGCGCGCGAAGATCATGAAGTCTTCGGTAAGCTGAGGGCGCAAGGGGCAACCAAGGTGACAGGGGGTGACTCGGCTGTCAGGACACCTCCAGATTTGGGGGTAAAATATCCATCGTTTCCAAGGAAAAAAAAAAGGACTATAAATGTCCTCAAAGGCTCAAATTTGGGTGGTGTCAAACAAGCAAAATGTGGGGTGAGGCTGATTTTTGCTGCTGTTGATCCATAGCTGTGCGAGGTGGAGTTCTGTGGCAAACATAGACCTACCTGATAGAACTTGAGTCTTAGAAGCTGGCGCTAGAAAGATTGGAAGTTCCAAAAAAAACTCCAAAATTATCTGAAAAGTTATAAGATCAAGATCGCCAAAGATGAAAATGCCAGTGCCGGTTCTTCCACTGCCATCAGAAATCTCCCTAGAGAGATCATCTCAGAGATCTCTGATCTAACCTGATAATGGGAATGGGATTGAAATCCATCTTTTGAATGACAAAGTATCGCCTTGTGGCATCTGGCTGTCAAGACACTGATCCCCTGTATTTCACACCCAAATTTCATCCCACCAAATATGGTGCATTGCAGGCCACGTTTGATTTTTGGTACGGCTCTTCACATGGCCTGGGCGGCTTTACCCGAACGGATCTTCTCACAAAAGACCTCAACATCCTGGGCACGCAGGAAAACAAAGTGTGATGAACAAGGACGGAGTCTGATGTTGCAGACGCAACCATAAACTCTCCCCAAATTTACCAGAGATAGATGGTATGAATTGAACTATGAACTATCCCAAATTTGGAAGTTTATCACCACATTCTTGTTACCTATGTTTACCTCATGACTTCATGTGTTCAATACCCAGTTCAGTTGCTGCGGTTCAGTTGCCCCACAGCGCCCTGCGCTCCTCGAGGAGCTGCACCCTCTCAGTGCCAAAAAGGGAATTTTGTTTCAGGCCCGTCCTGGGGCTGTGATTCGGCCAATGAGTCAACCAAGCCGCAGCAAAGCTACAGACGAATTGACCAAATTCATCCATGTATCATGTGTCCTACCTATTTAACAGTCCAAGAGATGCAACTGATCCTACCCAGAATCAAATCCCAATCCATCAACAGATCAGTGCAAACATGTGGAAACTAACACAAGCAACAAAATCATTCCATCAGAGTCTAAGCATGCATCATGGCCAGCCCAAGTCTCACTTCATTTCGACATGTCCTGAACTAGAAGTCTTGTGGTCCCCATTTTTTGGGAAAACCCATCAATACTGCGCTAGTATCCCACTCTTGTCTGACTCTATCTATCTCTCCCATCATTGGCTCATCTTGATCCCGCAGTTTGATTGGTGATGTCCCCTGCTTCCGGGTTTCCATGGTGAACAGCTCCAAATTGAGGCACCAAAATCACTTTCTTTCAGAAAACCTCAACGATTTTCTGCCCCAAAATCCCGTGAAATCAACAAGAGTTGGATGGCAAAATCCCATGGATTCCCATGGGTTTTCTGGTTTCCCTCCATTGAAATATCCCATTGGCTCAACGCCAGATGCGTCCCGTGTCCGCCAGGTGGCTTATCTTCGATGACCACGCCAGAGACGCCCAGGCGTTCCAACTTCTTCACCGTGAAGGCGAAGATCTCAGCTCCGTGACGGTGACGGGGATTGAAACAAGGATAGGGCACCATGAATCAGTTGGCATATGTGGATATATATATATATATATATATATATATACTATATATATATATACTATATATATATATATACTATATATGCGAATCGGAGGTTATCTCCCCGATTATATGTTCTTAGCTGTTGTAGAAGGATGTTGATTTCCCTCACCAGTGATGACGAACGAACAACGGTTTCGGCATTGCATCCCTTTTGCGTGGAGCT
>Ga0126342_10003593_pt1:2500-25744 | contig 25744 bp, 18 predicted proteins | sample Cyp1metagenome_FD_92528 | JGI IMG/M metagenome (GOLD analysis project Ga0126342, IMG submission 92528) | Coral microbial communities from Lord Howe Island, Old Settlement Bay, Australia - Cyphastrea 1 metagenome | ecosystem: Host-associated > Invertebrates > Cnidaria > Coral ... | reverse complement strand
CGGCGTCCCATTGGGGTTGACCTTGCTTTTGGTCAACTTATTTGACTTCCTGATCCAACGGCGTCCCAATGAGATTTGACACAATTCTGTTAAATTGGTCGACTTTAACGGTTCGGAGTATGTACTCAATCAGCTTCCTTTCGCACTTGGAAGTCAAGAAATGCTCTGCAGTTCTGTTTGCGGATTTTATTCTTGATTCTTGACTCTAATTACATCGATTCTACATGGATTCTACAGATTCTACAGGGCAAACAAGAAAGTCACGACTGCGTCATGTGTGGGTGTTCCTTAATGATACCACTGTTTTCAAAGGTCATACCCAAGTCATGCCTGCGAGGCTTCCCATGGCCACGCAATTCGTATATACACACAGAGATTCACGCTGACGTGTATGTACATTGGTTGGCCGTGCCCAAGTGATTTTTTGAGTCCAGTTTTCGACTGTATCGATGAGTCCAACTTGACGTGTGGTCCTGCGACACTGGCTCTTTGCTCTCATCCTCAGTCTTTGCTGCTTGAATAAATTTGAATCAGCTTGAATTTCTGAAACCGTCCAGGTGAAGGACTGATCGAGTACCTCGACGCAGAGGAGGAAGAGTGCTCGATGATTGCAATGTTCATCCATGATTTGGTCAGCGGCTCATTGAGCTGTGGTTCTCCGCTGCAAATCTAAAAACTAACGTGACGTGTCACATGACTTCTCGACACCAGTTGCTGCGGGGTGTGTAAGTATTAGCTGGTCGCAGCTCTTTTTGCATTCAAGACTTCCCTTTGTTCTTGAGAGTCCCGACTTCTTCTGTGTGTTTAAACCTAGTCCGCAGCAAGTCCGCGCAGTCCGCAATGCTAGTCTGGCATACCATGTCAGTCCCAATTCCGTTCAATTCCTTGTCCAGCTCTCAACCATTCCAGATGTGTTTACTTCCGAGTTTCTTGGCAGAGTACCGCAGTACGTAGAATTCCTGCACTGGTTCTTTTTGCCTTTCCCATTGCTTACTTCCGTAGTCTGTGGGACTCCCGAAAATCGAAGCAAGCGCAATCTAATCTTTCAACCTCTCAAATGAATCAAATGGTACCAAATGGTAAAGGGAAAGCGTATGAAAGCGTCATGAAGCCATTTATGAAGCCACAAAGCACGGCTCAAATGCTTTCCCTCAAAGCAGCTGCACAGCACCGAGGTGAAGACTCGTGCCTACTGCAAGCAAAGCGGTCTTGTTTATATCGTTTTAGCCTTTTAGAATGCTTTAATTGGAAATTAGAGTCTGTAGAGTTTGGAAGATGAACGAGGACGAGCGAGGCTATACAATCATAAACGAAGATGAAAAGAATCATCGATGATCATTGCTTGTACATCGACTTTCACGTGTTCTGCGGTGCAGCAGACAGCTCAATGCCAGGACGTACACTCACGCAGAGATTCATCCAGCAATGATCTTCGGTGTTTGCGCTTGGAAGCTCAGAGTTCTGGGAATTCTGAGAGAATTCTGAGAGGCGGTGAAGGAATCTGAAAGAGGGACATAGAGGGACCCCAGATGACCCCAGGGATCAGGATTCAATCAGGATCGTACCAGGATATGAGGCGTGACAGGTGACAGGCAGACTGTCAGCCGAGCTTGTTTGCACTTCAGAATCAGCTTTCAATTTTGGAAAAGCATACATACTCTGACTCTGGTTTCTTGTGGAATCGAGCATTACCCATTTGTTCGACATTGTCCAGACTCCAGACTCTATGTTTGTTGAATGAAGCAACACTAGCCCAGTGGACAAGCTTTTAGTCAAACAGGTGTGCATTCCGCTTGGACGACAAGACTCTGAGACACATCGAGACACCATGCGGTGTGATTTGTCCAGGTGAACACTGTCAGAGAGAAACCATGAGAAGCCTGTCCCAGGCATCGATCATTCCCTTCCCAGACCACAACATGAGCCCCAGGCGCTGATTGCTGGACATGACAAGACCATGGGCTTACCAACGTTAAAATTGCTTTGGTAACACTGGCTGGATACGATTGGCCATTCAGCCTTTTCTAGCGTGATAATGAGTTACAATGCACTATAATGCATTATAATGCATTATAACATATATATATATATATGTATATACACAATTATATACATACACACAATCACACATATTATATATATATGTTACGAAAGCAAGCCGACAGGCATGGCTTAGTTGTTGGTTGCAAATGTAGTGAGTTTATAGGGGGTCTGGGGGCAGTGGCTGGCATTGGCTGGCAATGGCGGCGGATCACAAGGTGAAAATACAATTGATTTAAGGGGAAAATGGGGGTGGACGTGAGAGACCTTTTCCAGGTCATGTACCAAGTGGCAATTTAGTGTCGGAGAGGCTTCGATTCCCCCCTGGTCTGCAGCTGTGGGGAGCTTCTTGAGCAGCAGCAGTAACTTGGCCAACTTGGCCAGAAAAAGAAGGCCGAAATAAATATGTCAGGGATCGCGAAACCGGGCTTCGAGAGCATCGCTTGCGTCGGTTCGGGATCATGGTCTTTGCTGAAACGCCTTTACGGCCAAAAAGAAGGTCCAAGATGGTCCAAGTAAATCTACGTACAGTAGGACGTTTCTTGCGTCTGTTCGAGATGCTGGCAATGTTGATTCAGAAAGAAAGAGAATAAGCAAAAGACGGCATGCTTGGACGGTTGCTTGATTTTATGTTCACTGGTGGACGTTGTCGAAGCTCAACAGGTTTTGCAGCACGTCATGCTTGAACTTTTCATGGATACTACTTGTATCTTTGGTTCTTGTAATTATAAGCACAAGACCTCATATGTGAAACTGCGCTTGTAGATAGTGGAAGCTCAACAGGTTCCGGGGCATTAGAGTTTGTAGAGACAAGAACATAACCTCAAGAGGGATTGTTGGAGACGTTTTAGCTACAGCGCGAAAGACTGTCATGCTTGACTGTTGCTGGATTTTATGTTCATTGGTGGAGGTTGTTGAAGCTGAACAGGCTCTGCAGGACGTCATGCTTGAACTTTTGATGGATACTACAGTATCGTTGGGTCTTGCATAAGCACAAGACCTCATACGTGAAACTTCGGATGTATTTTATTGGTGTTTGTATGAAGATGTATGAAGCTTGTGATGTTGTAAGAATTCCCTCCTGGTTTGCAGAAGCTTCACCCATGTAGATGGTGGAAACTCAACAGGTTCCGGGGCATTTGAGTTTGTAGAGACCAGGACATAACCTCAAGAGTGATCGTGGGAGATGTTAGCTACAGCACGTAAGGGGCTGGGAAAAGTAAAAACCTATATTGTATACATGGATTGGACCATGAAGTTTGGTTGCAGAAGCAAGTTGGTTTTTTCGTGCTGCAACGGTGGTTGCAATATGGATTTTATGTTGGGTTTGCGTGATGGGAATTCCTTGCTGGTCTGCACAAGTTTCACTGGTGGAGGCTGTCGAAGCTCAACAGGTTCGCTTGCAGGTCACGTCTACCACCGCTGCTTCGCACACTCCGGCCCCGCGCAGCTCAAAAAAAAAGCCGCCTCTTCTGGTTCCGCTGGCTTTCGCTCCCTCCTTCTCAGGTAATGTTTTTTCTTATCGCACAAGTAATGCTAATTTAGAATATGATAATATCTATATAATATATATATACACACACCATATATATAAATATATAAATATCCGTCACTCAGATTTCCGTCACGCCATACATATTGTATAAAGTATACCTTTTTATATTGTATATAATTTGTATTGTATGTATTTTACATATGCTTTATTAACTATATGTTTTTGATTAAGGTTTTATATTGTATATTTTATATATATAGATATAGTATATATATATATATTATATAGGTTCATATATATATTTGTTTTTTATTACATATATATATATATATATGTATATATTAAGTTATTATGTGTATCTTGTATATATATATATTATGGTTTATTTATCAATTATATATATAAATATGTACTATACCTATTGTTTAATCATATGTTATATTTTATTATATGTTTATATATATATATATTAAATATTATATATATATATATTATATTTTGGTATTATTATACAATTTGCATCTTATTTCTAATATTTTTACTCTATATATTATGTATTTTTTTAATGTAATGTTTATCTATATTATATATATAGCACTGTAGTTTGTGATTTGCACTGTTTAGTGACCTCCCGGCTGAGTTCGTGGTTTTGACAGCACTTTTTCCCTTGGCGTTGTTCCATCCACTCTTTAGTTCATAGTGTGATACCTTCGCTTTCCGGGAATTGCAGCTAGTTGCACCCAATTCATGCCCTTCAAACTATAAAAGCAGTGGCGGCGAGAGCCATACGTTTTGGTAAAGTCACCTAAAAACAACCTTTGCTGATGATATTTGACTGGCTGATGCTAGTGATGAGACATTGCTGGTGCTGAAGGAATGTCTTCCAGTCTGCGATGGGGAAGCAAGCCATTGGAGTCTTTGGAACCAATTTCTACTCGCGGATGGACACGCGAGGTCCTTAGAAGAGTGGAGCATGAAGGTGTTTCACATCGTTGATCCTTCAAGATTCGTTCACCAAAAACGAAAGAACGCCTAAAGATCCTCAAGCAATCACAAACATATTTACTGTGTGCGTGTCTTACTAATCTTACAGCCCTACATGTTCCTACCTACATGTATGACTGTATGACCATATTCATGTGGAGTTTTGTTTGCTCATTGGGGGAAACTGCGGAGATGCATCCATTCTTTGCAAATTGATTTTGTATGATTTTGTTGTTCTGTTCCGCAATAATCATCCACAAAGAGTTCTTGAAAAGAAGCAGTTGAGCGAGTGAGCACGTTATACTAGGCACACAGGCAGGCAATATAATTGAGCACGACAGCGTAATCTATGAAGCAGATACAGCAACTGAAGATGTGTGGAAAACACACCAACATGACATCAAGGTTTTAACCAGACACACCGGCACGCGTCAACAGTTGTCAAGTCGGATGTGGAGTGAAGCGACGTTCTTTCTCACTGTATGCATCATGAACTTGCCCGATGTGAAACAGAATACTGAACACGATAAGTACTCGGCCAAATCGCACGGATATTGAATGTGAGAATAAGACATAATAAGACACATACCAATAGTAACGCACAAGGCAGTGGCGGAAGTTTCAGACAAAGAAACCTATAGGAGAGAGCTTGGTCGTTGTGAATCACGGATTGCAGAGCGAATCCACTGATGGACTGAAAGGTGGTTGGAGTTGTGTTTTTTTGAGTGGTTACAACGATTACAGTGGTCACCTTGTCGGTCACCTCACCCACAACTGCTGGATGTAGCGTGGTGTAGTGCAGCTGAAGTTGTAGTTGTAAGTGTAGTGAAGTTGTAGTTGTGGTGTAGTGTAATTAGATCGTGTAGTTGCAGTTGAATTTGTAGTAGTGGTGTAATGAGTGTAGTGTAATGAAATGTAGGGTAGTGTAGTCTAGTGTAGTGTAGTGTAGTGTAGTGTAAAGTAGCGTAGTTGTAGCTGTAGTCGTAGTTAGTGCAGTGTAGTATAGTGTAGCCTAGTGTAGTGTGGTGTGGTGTAGCGTGGTGTAGTGTAGTGTAGTGTAATGTAGTGTAATGTAGTGTAGTCGTTGTTGTTGTTGTAGTTGTAGTGTAGTCTAATTAAGTGTAGTGTAGCGAAGTATAGTGTAGTGTAGTTGTAGTTGTATTGTAGTGTCGTGTAGTGTAGTGTAGCGTAGTGTGGTGTGGTGTGGTGTAGCGTAGTGTAGCGTAGTGTAGTATAGTGTAGTGTAGTGTAGTGTTACTGCAGCGTAATGTAGTGTAATGTAGTGTAGTGTACTGTAGTGTAGTTGTAGTTGAACGGAGTGGAGTGGAGTGGAGTGGCGTGGAGTGGAGTGGAGTGGAGTGGAGTGGAGCGGAGTGGAGTGGAGTGGAGTGGAGCGGAGCGGGGCGGAGTGGAGTGGAGTGGTGTGGTGTGGTTGTAGTTGAAACTGCTACAAAACCTTCACGTTTTGCTCACATTTGACAAGGTGCACAATCCCTTGCGCCTGCCACACGAAACGACATCTGAACGTCCAAAAGTGCTCCGTACCCGTCAGTTTTTGGCCCTTTTGACTTGGAAATGTGCTTCGCGGCACAACGGAGTGCACGATTTCCACATCTCAACTTCAAAAAGTGCTCCGAAGCTGGTGTTTCTTTTACTTTTGACTTCCAAATGTGCTTCGCGCCACAACGGCGTGCACTTTTTCGACATTTCAACTTCCAAAAGTGGTCCGAACCTGGTGTGCTTTGTACATTTTGACTTGGAAATATGCTTCGCGCCACAACGGCGTGCATTTTTCCATCTCTCATCTGGCCAGATGGCTCCGCACCCGCCGCTTTAGCGAGCCTACTTTTCGACCCTCCGGGGCCACAAATCATTGAAGAAACAGGGTGAGCCGCGACTTTTCTACCTTTTCACGCGCCTGCATCTTCTTTCTTCTGACTTTCTCTTCTCGGATCTTCTCTTTCTTCTCTTCTCTTCTCTAACTCTTCCAACCTCTGCGTTTCCATCTCTCCATACTGTCGGAAGTTTGACTTCTAAACTTCCTTCGATCATATCCATCACTATGAATTTTTGCAGCCATTGATGGCTTATTTCTCTCGTATTCATACGTGTGGCTGCGTCCCATTCCTTGGATGACCTAGAGAAACTTTGAAAAGCGCATCAAGCCACTGCAAGCACATCAAATTTCGATCAATTTCGCACATTTTGAGTTTGTCATGCACGTTTTCAGACAGCCAGCCGCGCACGCATTCGAACAAAGCATATTTTGATATATTTTGTGCAGGCAACAATGTACTCTCAGACAACTAGCAATATACATCAAACCCCTTTGCCTGTTGGATGATGTTGGATGGTATTTGAACAAGGGTTCAATGTGTCCACTGTGCAGTACATATTTCATCATATGACATTCCGAAATATTCTGGACGACCTTAGAGTCTTACAGGATCAGACGCATCAGATTCCAAGGTTCGCGTGTGTCATGTGCTACCCAATGAAACCATTTGCAGGGGCCTCAAGGGGCTCACAACAAAGGGCGCCGGAGCTGCATGGTGACATGACGTGACGTGACGTGACGCAACATGACTTGACTCGACATGGCCAACAGGGCATCAACACGGTTTCCAGATGTTTTCGCAGAACGCTGTGCAAGTCTTGTTGTCATGCCAAAATTTGGTTGCCCTATGTTGCTACATTGCCAGTAGCACATTTTGGCTTTGATTCTGCTGCTGGGTGTTTCTAATGGATTCGGACGGTGGGTATCGAGTGATCGGGTTGAGCCGCTGGAATTTGTGAGGTTGGCACACGCTCGATGAACTACTTGCGTTTCCGAGAAATGCCTGCTGGAGTGACTAAGACAGAATGGAATGTTTCACGCCATGAACATTGTGAACTCATGACTCATGGAGAAAGATGAGAAAGGCTTATATAGCATATATATATATAATATATTAGTATTATATAAGTTAGTATGGATGAGTTTTCTTTAGTTGTCATTTTTTTTCATGTTTATCAAGGCACCTTTGGCTAGAAGCTAGGCCTGGGATCGTCTAGAACGTCATAATCTTATACTGTACATGTTAGACGTATGCTTGTAGATACTTTCAGTATTTTCCTGTAGTATTGTTTGGAACCTTTTGGAAGCTTCTCAAAACAGTGCTTGCAATGGTTGTGCGGACTGTCTCAGACAGTTCCAGAAAAGTGACTTAACCGCTGGGGCTGCGGCGAGAGCCCATCTCGGATTTTCTCAGACTCCAAAGAGATGCTCAATTCAGAAAGCCGTGCAATATCAATTATTATCAAGTTGTATAATTAAGATTAATTAAGATTAATTGAGTAACGAGTATAATTAATTCATTTGACCTCACCCATCAAGAAAGGTTGGGAAGAACCTAGTCCTAACCTTCCGAACGCTCAACCACGCACTGCACACCCTCAAGGCTCCCGACCCCACAAGTTCCAGACAAGCCGCAAAATGCCGCAAATGAGGGCCAAGCCGGCCAAGCTTCATCCTGAATTCTCCAAACCGAACAAATCTCCTTCAAACTTCCTGAATCTTCCTGGACAACATGATGTTCCGGAAGGCTTTCAAAATTGCCGCCGGTTTCGAACTCTCCCCGCATCAAAGCAATTGGAGAAACCGCAAGGTTCCGTCTCCCAACGCTGCAGCGGGGATGTTGATAAAAAGATGCCAACCATGTCCAATCATGCCATATTTGTTCAAAGATGCCTCAATACGCAAGTTTTGCCCGTGTGAAACAAAGGTGAACACAATCGTGTTCATCATGTGCTACACAGGCTCTGAGTGAGGTTGATGTGAACGAGAGGGGGAGGTAGATAGATGGATTAGATTGGATTAGATCAGAGTAGATTATATACGATTATATGATATTATATTAGACGGATGGATAGATAGGTAGATAGATAGACTTTGATATTTGAAAGTGGGATTTGTTCCGACCCAAATGAAGCTTCATAGCAAATCTTGGCTTGTTTTCTATTGTATTCGGAAACAGTCCAAGCATGGATCGACTCACTCATAGGAGAGAAAAAATTGTGGACTACTGGGATGTTTGTTTGTTCCAAGGAAAGAGTGCCAGGGTAAGTTTTCTCTTTCTGGGTGCTTGCTAGACAGGATTGAATAAAATCCAAGAGATGAAAATAATCATTCGCAACCAATTTAGGAAATTGTTCGTCAAAAGATGCGATGGGCATGGATAAACACTCTCAATACTAGCGACTTGGCCATCATGCAATCAGCATGGTTTGACTTGATCGTGAACGAAACACCTACATTCTGGGCATTTAACATATAATGACTGCCTGTCAGGCTACAATCAGGAAGATTCCCTGATGTTGAGCAGGCATCTTAGGCTGTCAGTTGCGTGTGCAAACACACGCGGGAGCAATGAAAACGTGTTGTGTAATACGTTGTGGTCCCATCAGGAAGAGTAATATAGAGCAATGAGCACTCAAGCAATAGCAACACGTAAGTGACATAATAATATACATATGTATATATATATACACATATGTATATATGTATATATGTATATATATATTTATGCGGATGTGTATATATATATATATAATCGCCTCTTCATCCCAGTGAAAGAAGTGATCCTACGCACCAAGGTCAATCTTCTGTGGATCGTGGCTTTATGAGGGCCGTCTCATATAGATGCTACGCCGCAGAGGACTAGTTTTACTTTAAGCACTTTGAGCATTCCGTGTCATTGTGACAGTTGAAGAAATGACTCCGGAAGAGTGTATAATTTTGTGTTAGAGCTTGATAGATCCAGTGCACCATCATGAAATACCATGTGTCAGCATCAGTTTTCGGAAAGATAGCTCTTGTCAAGGTTTCTAGAGTGGAGGGGATGGTAACCTTGCGAGTAATCTTTTGCACACCTACAATGGCTCGCATTTGGGATCGACATACTGTAAGTGCATGAGTGTTTGTGTCTGAGAGCTTGACTTCCCCCTTTTTAAATGCTGTGCCTGTTCAGCGGGTTGAATATCTTGCACATATCTTGATCGTTGAACTTCATGCTTTGCACAACCCTACTTTCAAAGTGACAGCAGCTTGACTCAGCTTGACTCATTCAATCCAGAGAGTGCCTGCACGCGTTTCTCTCATGTTTTATCTTCTGTGCACAGCGACATCATTCCAAGATCCCTGTTGCTGTTTCCACCACACAGAGACTGGATCTTTTCACTGCAATGCGTTTTGCCAGATTCGTTTGAGAATGTTTTGAGATAATTGTGGTGTCCAGGTTTGATGTTAGGCAATTGTAGTGATCCTATGTGATCCTGCGATCTGGTACGTAGCGATGTAGGTCTGGTTGAAGGTCAGGAAGGGATTTGTGGTGGGTTTACGCTGATGTGATGGAAGGTCAAGCGAAAGCTCGCAGCTCACCGGAGTGCACTTTGTAGATCTTTATAGCAAATCCATCCTGCTTCAGTAAAATGTCCTTTATAGAATGGGTCATAAATGACAATGTCATGGGTTTTCAAGTCTGAAACATAGGGTTGAAACGGGTTAAACCTGACATTTTGATACATATTGTAGAGCTGAGAGAGTTGAATCTATGGTTGTGTAAGATGAGGAGCCATACTCTAAAGTCGAGCGACATGAGCAGAGATTTGCCAGTTTGGAAGAAAGTGAAATAAGAGAGTTAAAAAAACATACATGCCATTTGATATTCGAAATGGGCTTGCAAAGCCCTTCCAATGCATGACTCTTTTTGTGTCTTGAGAGAATGATGCTTTTTAGATTGCCATTTCCCCTATATTAGAGTTTCTATTACCACAAAGGTTTCAAACAAGAATCGCATCGCACAAGATCTGGAACACTGCGACTACATGGGTTTGTGCTTTGGGCAGTTTGTGACCATGCGGGGTGCTTGTGCATTCCTGTGTGGTGTGTTTGTGATCGTTTGTGATTTTGGTTGATGTGTTCTTTGTTTGCACAGGGTCCCTATGTCTTGCAGTTAATGAATCTTCTTGTGTGCATAGATCCAGCTCTTGAAAAGAAAAAAGAGAATACAGCAAAGAAGGCGCTACAGAGGAAGCGGAAAGGATTCCAAACACGCACAGGAATGGCGATGGCTGCGCTTTGACCATCATCCAACCGTTCCAACCAGCAACCTTCCATTTTATGAAACAGGGGAAGTGAAATTTCTTTAGAATTGGCGTGATTTATGGCAGCTTCGAAGCAGGACATCAAGATCAAACATTCGACCGCAAAGTGGAAGAGCCCAACCAGAATGCTGCAAAATAGTACAAAATAAGCGTCGAGTGATTCAAAATGCAGGGCTCTTCTTTTGTTACTGCAACCACTCGCATCTGCCCAGAAACAATCAAAGGCTAAAGAAAACATGTTGTGCAACAGTGTAGTTCATGTTGTTCTGGCTGTCTTACTCTCATCAAAAGCACCAAGATCAGAAAACCAACCAACACCAATCACCCTCAACCATCAAAACACTGAGAATAAATCAGCACGAGCGGCAGCTACACTTACAGAACCAGGGTTTTGTAGCAGAGTTGCCTTCAGACTCCTGAATCAGACTAAAGAACGGAACATAACGGAACGGCATTTGGTAGCAAGCATGCGTCTGCCAGAAAGATAACTTGCGCCATGGAATTCGGTGATTGGACTTGCATTTGGTACTCGTACCTATATAGATGAAAAAACATTTCATGGCAAGCCAGCGCTCGCCGCCGAAGCTGTCTTCAAGAACCCCCCGAAGCATTTACGACAATAGGGGGAATTCAAAGTACCTTCAAGCGAAACACGGCGTAACTGCTCCCCCGTCATTCCTTGTTAATAAGTCGTTGTGTCAAAGTTCTGAACGAACCGTGTAGGAGAAGTTTGATGGAAGGAAGCCGATAGATCAGTTGCTTGGTGAGAGCAGATTTTGTTGTGGTTTCTCAGTTTGTATGTAAGATGCAGTTAAAATCCCGACAGCTCCTGTGCTTGGCATTTTCCTCCTTTTCTATCCTTTTCTTAGGTTCTGCAATCCTTCGCACTTCAGAACCGCCGGCCTGAAGATTTCTCTGAGCCCAAGAGCTCAGAAAAGGGGCAGGTACTGGGGCTCTCATCAGGCGACTCCTTGGAGCCGACTAGCTAGTGACTAGCAGTCCTATGATTCGAAAATATCTTTGAATATCTTTGATATATTTTGATCTATTTTGATCGTCGCTGCGATGTGGGCTACTCTGGTCAGTGCAGTTTCATTTTCACCATTTCACGATCAATATCTCACTGTAGGGTATGCAGGCAGGACTGATGCAAAGAATGCAGCGCTGCTTCGATGTTTCTTGATGTTTCTTGCATGTTCGATGTGGCCCGTGTCATGACTTTAGTTAACGTGCTTCCCTGCTCACAATCAGGCGCCCATAGATGCCTGCAATAACTGAGTCAAATTGATAGCCGCACACTAGACCACTGCTGCCGATACGATGATGGGAACCGCAACAGGAGCACAAGTGCCGAGTATGTCCGTTTTCTGTGCTTGGTGTCCAATCTTCGGTGATTCACACTGCTCAAAAAGGCAAATCCTAGGTCAAAGAGGACTGGAAAGAGGGATTTCAAGCTTCACGTTGACCCTCACCCAAATAGATCCAAATAGTATGAAGCCGCAATGAAGCCGCTTAGAGCTGTGGTTGAAGCAAGCTTGAAAGTATAGCAGTCGAGCAGATAAAGAGTCAATAAGACTCAGCAAGTCAACGGTCCCTCTCTGCACATTCACACATCCACCACCAAAGTTATCCCTGTAAATAGTCTTCGATAGTCTTCGATAGTCTTCGCTCCCCCCAAACAAAGAAACAAGAAAAATAACAAAACCAGCCTTCACACGCAACGAGTGTACCTGATCAAAAATTAGGCCCAGCCAAGCCACCTCAACTCAGGGAGGCCCTACGAAGTCCAAAATCAGCCAACTTCCTGATGGACTATATATTATAAAAAATTATAAAACGGGTGATAACGGGTGATAACGGTGACAATAGAATAGGTGCTTGATGGTGCTGATTTTTGCTTGTGAATGTATGTCAAGAAAGTTTGTTAGCTTGCACACCCTTCAAGATCTTCGATGTGTTTTTCTCAACAAACGGGCGCATGCGCTGTTATAAAATTATGTCCTTCGCACGGGCTTCTGCATTTCTTGGATTGAATAAGCTGCTGCTCAGGGCCACTGACGGATTACCTTGTTTTGTAATGTTTTGTATGTATTGTTTTGATTGAGTTTTTTTGGGACTGTGGATGGTTTAGATGTTCAGAATACGACCAGGAACATGATATGTAAAATTATGTAAATACATGTGATGGATTTGTACAGCAACCAGCGACATTCTACGAGTGTCATGTCATGAGGCTGCTTGATTGTAGAAATTTGTAGAGTGCATGCTGAGGTTCCTACGAAAACTTGGATCATGATGGTCTCGCTGTGCCAGCAGGTGGACGCGTTCTAGGTGCGGATGGTGCGGGTGATAAGTGGTTACTGTGATAGCTTGATTTTGGCTGTGTAGGAATCTATTTTGTCGCTTTCCTCACCTCTCAAGATTTAGGTTTAGGTCAGCAGGCAGAGCAGGTACAACGCCATCGGTGCTTTACTTGACTTCAAAATACTTCAGACAACGAAGAACAACCTGTGAAACAGAAACAGTCTAGGCAATGTACTGAGCCAGCACCCTTTGCCCAATCAAAACAAGGCAATATTTTGACATATTTTGACGATCAGCATACAGACGACTACCGACTGCTTATTGCAATGGTCCAGATTCATGAATTTATATACAGCAATGTCTAAAATGAGTCTTGGATTCAACCGGAGTAGGGTCTCAGTATCACGGACAAGAGAGAGAGAGAGAGAGGGAGAGCATGCTGCAGATAGTGACTTTAGTCTCACGCTCTTGAATCCATTCTATACTTCCTGTTTTAATATGGTTTAATTAATCATGTTTATCCAAATTTGACTGTATATTCATATTCTAAAGTTTGAAATGCTAAAATAGAGAGTAAAATTGCATAAGAAATGCCATAAGATTGCAGTTAGAAGATGTTAGCAGTCAGGTGCTTTCCTTTTCGCAGCAGCAGTCATTGGCATGGCGATCCATTTGCTCCTAGCGCAGGTGATGACGTACTGATTGGGCGCACATCAATACTTCCCCCAGACATGCAGAGCTGCTTGGAAGAAATATGAAGAAATTAAAGTCCAGATTCAAGGCGATTCAAGGCGATCTGAAGGAAAACTGCTATGCTATTGCTTTTCTTCTCCTGTTTTGCTTGGATTGATATGGGTTGATGTGAAAGGATAGAAAAGATGATAAAAGCATAGCACAAAAATCAAGCAGTAGCATAGATTCGCTTTGGTCAGGGGATGATGGCGTGGGTCCACAACAGTATGAGCGGAAGGACACTCAGCCCTACAATTGAGTTGCTGCACCAACGGCTATTTTGCGACGGATTTGCCGCGCCTGTGGAACTGAATTTTGACTTTCTGAGAGGACAACTCCATTCTTTGCCGAACAGCTGAAACCGGTGTCGTGGACCAGGTGATGGTGAGTCTCAACAAAGATGGGCAGCACCCTTTGTGGCAGCACAAGGTAGTTGCGCGGTTGTGCGAGCAGGATTTTGCAATGATTGCAACTTTGGCTTCCACATTTTCTTGCTCAAATAGCTTTCAAGATCCTTCCAGAAAATTGTTCGTGCATGGTTTTGTGTACTCACTTCACCACTATGCAGCTATGCTGTCATAATTGTCATAGCTGTCATTTCCAAAAGGGATTCTAGATGATTCTAGCCAATTCTAGCTGCAAAATGCTGCAAATAGCAATTGCTCAGGTTCAAATTCACGACGGTCCGCCTTCGGACGCTGAAGATCCCCGAGGCAGAATTGAAACATATGGAAAAATATGCCGCAATTGCATACAATTCTGATCAAGTCTGTCACAATTTCAACATCCTTGACTTCGTCACAGAATTGAAGCCATTTGAAGCCCTAATTTGATCACATGGCAGATTTGTTTCTTAGCCTGAAGGTTGGGGACAAATTTGCTTCTAGGCACGGTCAGAAGGGGACGCAGGAGCCTTATCGAGTTTTGAGCATCAATTTGCAGGGTTCCAGAGGGTTCCAGAGGGTTCCAGAGGGCACAGCGGCATGATGCGGCATGTCAAGTGTACTTGCCTTGAGGCTGGGGATTTTGTACCGGCAAGAGGACTTGCCTTTCACACACTTCGGAGTGACGCCTGACATTGTGGAGCAGACATGTGTTTTTGTTTGGGCTTCGAAGTAGATCAGTGTTCACTTGTTTTCCTACGATTTCGTACCCACACTCCAGGTTTGTCTACGTAGGCTGTGCTTCCAATGTGTGCACAGATGTGCTCTTATACTTGCAGCGTTGCAAGACATCAGATCTCATGCTTGCCACACTAGTACACACATGTCCCAGTATGTCCCAGTAACACTCGTAGTATCAGACTCATTCATATATATATATACATATATATATATACATATATATATATATATATATGTATACATATATATGTATGTATATGCGTGTGTATATATTTATTAATGTACATGTTATATAATTATATATATATATACATAGAATGCACAATGTGAGGAAGTCTGACTTTGCCAATTTCAGATCGAGCCTTTGTTTATTTGTTGCATTTGTCAAGCGTCTTGACATGTTTTGAATCTTGATTGTATGTCCCGTGGCTGCGGCGTTGGCTTGCTGTCTATTTGCTGCATGGTGTGGCATTTGCTGCTTACTGTTCTTGAGAAATGGAGTAGATAGTAGTAGAAAAATACAGGTTTCTTTTGGTTTGACTGAACCATGTTGTTTGCTCTTTTTCTCATCATGACAGATCATGAACCCGCACGCAATTCCCTCTCGGATGACGATTGGGCACTTGGTCGAGCAGCTCACTGGGAAGGTTTGCTCCATTTCATTTCCAAACCGTGCAAACAGTTTCGATTGCTTTTTGGTGGGCGAAACTTCAAAACCAAGCTAGACATGTAAAACATTGTAAAACTATGATAAAATAATATGAATTTGGTGTACACGATGGTTGCGGAAGGCTTTGGTGATACAGACTCGGAGTAAAGTGTTTGGAAATCTTCAAATGCACGTAGACTTGACAGCTGAGAAGGTTGGTGCACTGGTTGGCTGTCAAGGAGATGTGGGCTCCTCAGGAAATAATCTAAACCTGATTTGAATTATCAGCACAGACTTCAGTGACTTCAATATTTTCACACGGTTGACGAATGCTACTAACTACATCTTCAAATGCACACTACTTGCGCTTTGTTTTGTACGTTGAGAAGGGGTTTGGTTCCTTGTGGTTCCCCTATGTTCCCGTTGCTTCATCTCAGCCCTCAGCTGTTGATTCTCTTCGAGCATGAAAATTCTCAGGCAACTCCATTCACGCGAGTCACTGTGAAGGACATCAGCAGCAGGCTAGGGAGAGAAGAGCCCATCAGGAGTGTCTTTTTCCATGCATCATCAGCATTATCACAATCATCACATGCAAAGTTTGAGGTCTTCCAACAAGTGCTTGTGATTCAGATGATTCTGGCAAGGCTACACGACATGGGCTTCCAGAGGTTCGGCAACGAAAAGGTGTGGAATGGACACACTGGGCGTCCTCTGACGAACAAGATCTTCGTTGGGCCAGTGTGACCTCGCTGGTGACAAGTTGGACATGGATCAGACAGACTGATCATATTGGATCATGTTGCATCGTGTTGGATCATGTTGGCAGTGCCAGCCATTCTTTTGCCCCCTTCATACCAAGCAAAGAACAAAAACCTGATCAAAGCCAGAGTTCTCAACGATCTACAGATTATTTGCACTAAAGTACGGTCAGTGATCTGAAAAGCCACACCCTGTTGCACTGTCACCTTCTCGAGGTATTATCAGCGCCTGAAGCATATGGTCAGCGACAAAGTGCAGTCCAGATCCAGGGGCCCAGTCAAAGCCTTGGCTGCAGCGCCCTGCATAGTCCGGAATTCTGCATTATTTTTCTTTTCTTCCTAGTAATTAGATTCTGGTGCCATGTTTCGGAAAGTCAATGAACCTAAAATCCCAAGCCGAATTGCCAGATGCAGATACTCTCCGGTAAACAAACGTAGCTGCGGTTTTTCAAATTTTACAAAGCTAACCTAGCTACCAGAATAGGCTGCCAGACTAGCATGTTCCCCACAGACCCTTAGCTATTGGACAGCATCAACAATAAACAAGTCAGAAACAGTCTGAACAGGAGCCCACTAACATAAATAACATTTTACAGCACTCAAGGTTTCCAACATAGAAGGAAGCCCACTAACATAGCTATTATTTTACAGCACTCAAGGTTCCCAACATGGAATCACTTTACAGCACTCAAGGTCTTGAACAGAGAGGGAAGCCCACTAACATAGCAATCATTTTACAGCACTCAAGGTTTCCAACATGGAAGGAAGCCCACTAACATAGCAATCATTTTACAGCACTCAAGGTTTTCAACATAGAAGGAAGCCCACGAACATAGCTATCATTTTACAGCGCTCAAGGTTTCCAACATAGAAGGAAGCCCACTAACATAGCTCTCATTTTACAGCACTCAAGGTTTCCATCATAGAAGGAAGCCCACTCACATAGCAATCATTTTACAGCACTCAAGGTTTCCAACATAGAAGGAAGCCCACGAACATAGCTATCATTTTACAGCGCTCAAGGTTTCCAACACAGAAGGAAGCCCACTAACATAGCTATCATTTTACAGCGCCCAAGGTTTCCAACATAGAAGGAAGCCCACTAACATAGCTATCATTTTACAGCGCTCAAGGTTTCCAACATGGAAGGAAGCCCCCTAACATAGCTCTTATTTTCGCAGCACTCAAGGTTTCCAACATGGAAGGGCGCCCACTAACATAGCTCTTATTTTCGCAGCACTCAAGGTTTTCAACATAGAAGGAAGCCCACTAACATAGCTATCATTTTACAGCACCCAAGGTTCTCAACATAGAAGGAAGCCCACTAACATAGCTCTCATGTTACAGCACTCAAGGTTTCCAGCATAGAAGAAAGGCCACTAACATAGCAATCATTCTACGGCGCTCAAGGTTTCCAACATAGATGGAAGCCCACTAACATATCTATCATTTTACAGCGCCCAAGGTTTCCATCATAGAAGGAAGCCCACTAACATAGCTCTCATTTTACAGCGCTCAAGGTTTCCAACATAGAAGGAAGCCCACTAACATAGCTATCATTTTACATCACTCAAGGTTTTCAAGTTAGAAGGAAGCCCACTAACATGGCTATCATTTTGTTTTCCACCGCATGTATAACATATATTTATCAAAAAAGGTCGCTGCAAACATAGCTATCCATTTTTCCTCGGATTTTACCATTTTACAGCAAATATGTTTTATATAAGTTTTTTAAGGGAGCTTAGTTTACCAAAGTACAAACGCAGAATAATTCTACACTGACTACGGCAACTCAGAAGCTGGAAAGGAAAACTCACTGTATCCTGAGCTTCAAATCCTAAGGCGCTTCACACACCTTTTCTTGACCAAAAATGCCTAGATGTCGTCGGATCTGACGTGTCATGGGAATCTATGCACAGGCCCCCCCCAACTGCTCGCAGTTGCTACTGATGCCATGATTTCACCGCATCAAATCTTCCAAGTCCGCAAGACTTTTCATGCTTCAAGTCTGCAAGACCTGTTCAAAGAAGAATCCCAAAAAGAAAGGCCATGACGGCTTTGCGTGGCCCAAGGCATATGATCTATTGTTTCTTCTGTTTGTGATACCTGTATATTTTTGAAAGGGTCTGTTTGGAAAGGCCTGAGCCTGCATGATCATGTTGGAACTTCCAAAACCTCACTATCTAAGCTACCTGCAACCGCTGCCGAAGTTCGCTCACCACCGCGACTCAGCCTGGATGATGTCGACGCAGCCTGCCCTGGACTGCTGGAAGCCGCTGCAGAAGTTTTCTCACCACTGCGACTCGGCATTGATGAGGTCGACGCTGAAGTTCGCTCACCACCGCGACTTGGCATAGATGATGTCGACGCAGCCTGCCCTGGACTGCTGGAAGCCGCTGCAGAAGTTGTCTCACCACCGCGACTCGGCATTGATGAGGTCGACGCTGAAGTTCGCTCACCACCGCGACTTGGCATAGATGAGGTCGACGCCGCAGTTCGCTCACCACCGCGACTTCGCATTGATGAGGTCGATGCAGCCTGCCCAGGACTGCTTAAGGTCGCAGCAGGAGCATCGTCTTGCGATCCCGTGGTGATCTGGATACTCAGAGACGAAGAGCTCTTTGATGGTGTTGATTGCTCCACATGCTCCAGCTTCACTGATTCACTGCCTCTTGCAGACTCCTCCGAAGATCTTTGATGACTATCTTCGTCTTGGTGGCGCGATGTCCATGGCAATCTCTTCAGGCAAAACTTCGCACAGGTTTTGAAGCCACCGCACGTCATCTGTCCAGCAGAGATTGCCCCTAAGGCCATCAATGTGGCACCACACGCCCAAATGGCGCTAAACTCAGCTTCACCTCCAATCTCTTCAGAGTCCACTCCGGACAGCAGCATACTTCCCACCGCCAGCACAACACCGCAGCCACATGAGGTGCTGTTCCATATCCACCTCCATCTCCTTCTTCACCTTGTTGAGGTCTCATGCCAAGATCTCGAAGGAAGGACATGAATGACTGTCCAAGAAGCGGCTTGGTCAACCCGTCCGCTACAAGGTCAATTCCTTGCAGATGGATCAATCGAAAGCCCCCACCAGGCGCTATCCCCTCCAAGGCCTCCTTCACATACGACGCCCTGATGCGCAGATGTCTCGTCCTCCACGACGTTCCACCTGTACCTGATGCCATTCCATTGGCTGCTACATTGTCGCCATAGATGACCCTCTCAATGTTGGAAGTTCCAGGTGTCTCGCCCAGCATTGCGCATAGCATGGTTTCCGTTGACCTCCCAACATTCAGGGTATCGCAATAGGCCACCAGTTCGCTCTCCGCCGTTGAGTGTGTGACGAAGGGCTGGATCGATGTGTTCCAGCTGATGATGCATCCACCCAGAAACGTTGCAATGCCCTGAGTGCTTCGGTGCCGCCTCCCTGTGCCAAACGCGATATCAGCCATGACTTCTAGTAGGCGTGGATTTCGTGCAATCTTCAGCTGGCTTCTTCCACCCCAAACGTTGCCAGGGACACCCTCCGTGCAGAAACCACCTGGATTCCCTTTGACATAATCTATGAGTGCCAATCCAATTTCAGCAGCGCGAACTGGATTTCTGGTTGCAAGACGGCAGACTGTGGCAACTCCAACGGATACATCTGGCCTTGTCCTTGTTGACAGCCAAAGTAGAGCACCAGCAATCGCTTGGGCCTGCTTGATCTGTTGAGGCTCAACCGGGTCAGATGGCACACCGTCATCCTCATTGATGCGGTAGTTGGGAACCTCCGTGGCTTTGGTGATGTTCCATCTCTGAAGCATCTCCAATTCATACATGTTCTGTGAGATTTTGAAGCCATCCTCTGTCATTGCCTCGATCTCAAAGCCACTGTATTTCACCATTGTGCCCTCCCCCGTTTTCTCCACTGCAGAGATCGCCCATGTTTTTTCGATTGCTGTCGTTGCTGCATGAATCGCTCCATCCTCAGCCACAAAGAGCAAGTCGTCGACATAGATCGACACAAGCCCAGACCACATCGTGTCACCACTTTCGCAGTCTACCTCCTCCATTCTCCACATGTTCTCATCTGGAGTTTTCTTGAAGGCGCCTTTCACCTGACGTCCAAAGCGCTCCCATTCCCATGTGATCTTGGGAACCGTCTCATCTCGATGAAGCCCCCAGTCACGCGGTGAACTTGTAAGTCCATACAGCGCTTCGTCAATCAGCCAAATGTGATGACCTTCTGCCAGTCCGAGTTTCTTGAAGACTACTGGAATTTCCATTGCCAGCAGCTTGTTTGTTTCCCTTTTCTCGGGGCATTGAGAAACGCCGTACGTATGTCAGTACAGCCGCACCTCCATTTGTCGAGAGCTCCAAGACGCAGCATCGTCCGAACCTGATTGGCATCAGGCCAACCAGCGTAGTGTTCCGCATTGTCAGGAGCTTCATAGTTCCCACAGACCACTGCTCGGCTTCTAGAAGCCCCGCTGCCAGCTTTCCTGGTGTGCACCATTTTTCTGGCAACACTTCAATCGGCAGGCCACGTTGTTGTGCTAGCTGCTAGCTGTTGCAGCTCGGTCTTTGTGATCTGTCTCAGCTTGTTTGTCTTTCACCAACTGGTCGTACTCCGCCTTGATTGACGGTTGCCATGCATCTAGGCTCGCCCACGCCTCCGCATTGCTGATCGTCTTTGTGACCAAAAACTCTTGGTCCAGCTTCTCCAGCGTTCGCTTGGTTTCACATGCTTGGGCATCTTGAAGCTGGTATTCAACCATCATCTTCATGTTGATGGCCTCCGCCAGGGCACCAATCCACATGGATTGCTCCTCGGATGTAGCATCCAGCTTGTCATACTCAGTCTCGATGTACTCCGCCAAGTTGCTGTGAAGACCTCGAAAAGCTGCTGGACCTGTCATACCTGAGGCCACCGGGCATGCGCCACCAACCCGGTCGTTAGGCGCCTCCACCAAATCCCCTCCTCGCAGTCCCTCCACCTCCACATCTGACTGCATTGTGGGCGTGTCAGCTTGTGAACTTGCAGAGGTCTGCTCGTCTTCTGTGCTCCGGGACCAGCTAGACGCATCACTACCGTTTATATCATCCATTATCATCCATTTCAAAGTGGGTTTGAAGATACCCCCGAATTTGAAAAACATTGTGGCTACAGGTTATCCCTTTTTTGGCCCGTCCTCCCCCTTGGTGTCCAACATCGACCGAATTGCCGGCACTGCTGTCTTCCCACGTAGACGCCTGGTTGGCACACCATCCACCATCATAGGAACAGGCCGCTCTCGTTCTGGGAGAAAGACGTTGGGTTTACCTGGGGGGTCAGCTTGATCCGGAGTTGATGTTGGTTCCACCACATCGTCCGTGAAGAAGAATCGACCCGCAGCCACGCTTTGCACATAGTAGTTGGTTGTTGTGAAGCTGCTGCATCGATCAGGGCCCATCACTACCACCTCCCCCCTCCCATCTCTCCATGGACAGCACCTGTCCTGCCATGATTTTTTCAGCGCGAACGCTTTTGTGCCAAACTTCAGAAGAGGCGCTGCTGGCCACCCAATGCTTTGCAGCTGACATCGCAATCTCCGCTCGCCCACATGCCGAAGTGCTAAAGGCCAGGATTCCAACGGGCACAGCTTGGCACTGATCAGTGTTCTGACTGCCCTTTTCACGGCCCCCACCTCGTTCTCAACTCGACGGACGGGTGCTGATGTGAGCTCACAAGCCCGATCACAGTGAATGCGATGCAGTGGCAGCCCAAGATACCGAAGACGTGCATAGATCCTGGCCAATGCTGGCAGCACATCCTTCACAGCTCGCGATGGGATGACCTCAGTGAAGGTGAGGTTCTTGACACCAACATTCTGTGCATCTTCCACCAATCGATGCCATACGTCAAAGGCTGTCCGCATCGTTTCCTCTACCAGACCTCAGGGCCAGGTTCAGGAACGCTTTGTTCTTGTAGTGGATCTTGTGGCTGTTCAAGTTCGGCTGGATCTTCAGAAGCTGGTGGCAAATCTCCCCCGTCATCCATCATCACTTCATCATCATCCGTCACTTCAACATTCGGAACTTCAAAAATCTTCAAAAGTCGTTCGATCGCCCCCCCGTGTAAGTCCATCGACGGCAGAGGTTGATCGTGTTGAGGATCTCGGCCACCCCCTCCGCATAAGTCCATCGACGGCAGAGGATGGTCCTTGTTCTCCTTTGGAGCTCCCGGATGATCAATCAGGGATTTGCCATCACCTGTACCTGGAAAAGTGTAGCACGCCACCATGATGTAGCGACATCGATCACCTCCTTGCTCTTTGCCCACAGTCATCTTTCCAGAGAGATCGATTGAAAGAGTGAATGCATCTGGATGAGATACTCTCCGGTGTGGACGGCTTCCACCTGGGCTCTGACGCGGTGCATGCAATCTCTTCGTGCTGGAAGGTGGTCATGTAGAAAGTGCTGCTTCCATGCCTCCAATGCGACCTGGTTCAGCGGTCGTAGAGATGGTTGTTGTCCAGCAAGCACTTCTCCCGCCAGCCGTTGCATGTGCCTATTCAAGGCTGTTGAGATCGCAGCTTTCAACCCTGGGCCCAACACGCCCATGTTTTTGATTCTTGCATTCGCTGCTGCATTGACATCGCTCTGAAAGCCGCAGTAGCTCTTTGTTCATCCTCAGGTTCACCACGAAGGCCCTCTAGTTCAAACAACTCCATCATGTTGGTTGCCGTAGTGGTCGGCTTTCTCTTTTTGTGCCCCATCGGATGCTGATCGAAGTGAAGCAGGTTGATGTTGTACCGGTCTTGGAACTGTTGCCATTCTTTGAACTTTGGTACGAAACATTGAGAAATACCGATGCTGCTCCACATCCTGAGGCTTCCTGTATCGTGCTGGATCCTCCGGTTGTTCAAGCACCAGTTGAGTCGGTGTGCTTTGAGGATCCCGGACATCTTCAGCCACAACAAAGAGAGATAGACCTCTGAACCACAGCACCACGTCACCCTCCACCAAGTCCATGTCAGATGGAGACAAATC
>Ga0126342_10003592_pt1 | contig 25746 bp, 28 predicted proteins | sample Cyp1metagenome_FD_92528 | JGI IMG/M metagenome (GOLD analysis project Ga0126342, IMG submission 92528) | Coral microbial communities from Lord Howe Island, Old Settlement Bay, Australia - Cyphastrea 1 metagenome | ecosystem: Host-associated > Invertebrates > Cnidaria > Coral ... | reverse complement strand
TATCCAGACATATCCAGACATATCCAGACATATCCAGACATATCCAGACATATCCAGACATATCCAGACATATCCAGACATATCCAGACATATCCAGACATATCCATACATATCCATACATATCCATACATATCCATACATATCCATACATATCCATACATATCCATACATATCCATACATATTCACTCATTTGCCGGTTTTATATGGTTTTATTCCCACTTTTTCCAACCCCAAGTTTGCTTCCCAAGGATCTCAGATCTCAGCAGATCTCAGCAGCATAGGCCCAGTTTGGCGAGTGCCGCATGGGTCTCCTGGTCCAACACCAAGCGGTTCCGCGCCAGGAAGCACTGCAGCTGCCGCAGCCGTTCGTGCAGGGCGTAGTTCGCCATGGCGCCCCGGGCCGCCGCATGGCTCAGGACACGGATGTAGTCCTCAAATCAAAAAGCTTCCAAGATCCACCCCAGGGAGGCAATTTTAATGAACATTGTATATAGTTACACAATGTTACACATATCATCATGCTATATCTATGTTGCTCTATATATATATATATATCATATAACATAGTATTTTTTAAAAAACATATGCAATATTATAACCATATATATATATATATAGTATATTCGTATTGATACCTGTACATTATGCATATGCTATGTGCAAATGACAACGAAATCAAAAAAAACAATCTGCTGATCAACGGGTAGTTGTCCGCAACGATTCGAGGATATTCAGCCCAGATTTCTTCAGAAGCCTCTGCGCTCTCTGTTCCCAACGCCAGCAATTGTTCCCGGTCAAAGATGTCAAGAGCATTTTCGGGTTCCCCTCGGTCGCAAAAGCTGTGGAACATCCTCAGTTCGAGAGTGTCAATGGCAAAAGTCACCTTTCAATCATCTGGATCCATGTGGAAGAAAAAGAACACCAGGGGACCCAGTCATTGGAGACTCAATTCATCAATTCATCCAGAACTATATCTACAATTGTAGTCATTCCAATTAGATCCAATTAGCACGAGTTTGAGAAAGTGTTTGAGCCAATTTTGAGCATTTCTGGCAGAACTTGGGGGTTCAAACAATGACTCACTCGACTGAAGTCGAGAATCCTTGTGGCATAAAGCTTCCTTGCAACGGCCCACACTTGCGAGGAGAGAGCATAACCTGCGCTTTATGTGACAATCCGCCCACAGACTGCAAGGGTCTCTCTCTCTCTCTCTCTCTACATATTTGGCAATCTCTGAACCCAAACAAAACACTCCAGAGTGAGAGCTCCCATGCGAAATGAAGCAGTTGGATACATTAGTGGGGTCTAACTAGTAGATTGCAGTGACCTGTGCCTGCAGCCAACATCCAAACATCACAACATCACTCGGCAACTGTTTATTACATATATATATACATATACGTATATCTAGTTTGCTCTCCCTCATGGGATGGGACAAACCACCACCCAACAGTTTCCGGGGCAAGTCACGATCCAAGTTTCGCTCATAGATGTCGAAGAAGCGCTGGATGTCTTGAGCCAAACTCATCGCCTCGTTGTTGTCGTGTCCCTCGCGCCAGATGGGCAAACAAAGACAACGACACAAGACCTGCAGCACCTCGCTGTAGCACCTCCTTGGTGGCGGTGCCAAAATCTAAGAGGCAGACATGGTGAAATCCTCCAGAAATCCCCTATCTCTTTAAATCTAATTTTCCTTGTCGTCCCCCAAACCGTGCTCCAATCCACCCACATCCAAGACATCACATCCGGTCCCGAGATGGTCCGAGAGGCCCCAGGTGGAGCAAGCGAATGGCTTCTCGATACTGGCCCTGCTCACAGGCTTGACGTCCTGCTTTGGAACAGAGCTCTACAAACTCCGAGCGATCGCCCATGCCATCCTTAGTATTGTGGAGTGGGAGAACTCCAAGATGCTTTTTTTTTTTTACGGCCCTTGACATCCAAGATGACATTCCAAACACATGGTACGCTCATTTAAAACAAATATATAGATCGTTATAGTTTAGAGTTCCAGCTGTTAAAATGTCATGCGCTGGGTGCCAGGAGGATACACCATTCTCGACCGAGGGTCTTCCTGTAGGCTTTGTTCCAGCAAGCCAGGCCGGTGCCGACCGTTTGGGTCGATGTAGCCTAAAAGTTCATCACCTCAGGTTGTCGTAAAGATAAACGATGAGAAAGGATGAGGATGGAGATGCGGATGAGGAGGAAGAAGATGGGGAAACCAGCTGGTGTGATGACTACAAAAACGCAGAAAACAATAACAATACACAAACATACACAAACTGTTCAAATCAACAAATTATTTCAGAGCCGCCATTTTGCGGCGCTCAGGGACTGTGACTCATGCATTCTCATTCAAATCGACTAAGCCTCGAACTGCCCATGCTTGGAGACTTTGTTGGTTTTGAAGATAGCAAGTCACAAATTTCTTCTGTTGAAGCAAAGTACATAGAAGTATGCCCAGAATGCAACTGCGCAGGTTATGATATTTGTTTCAGGTGGTAGCATCATTTTCTGAACGCGAACCTGATTCAAACCTGAACAAGTAATGATCAAGTTTGAGTCTGTTACACCCTTGAGTGTTTTGCATTTTGAATGAACCCTGACTGTGGACGCTAGACATAAATCCATTAACAACCATTCATTTCATATCAATATCAAATATATTCAAATATATCAACTAGCCATTTTCGTACATATTTTCTATACATCAATATAAATCAATGGAAATTGACATAAACCCTCCGAATTTCTATGGCCATACCACCACCTCACCATCCTACCATCCCCGTCCTGCTGCACCACTCAGCAGCAAGCGCTGGAGCGCCTGGACGCGTTCGGAGACCTCCAAGGCGCGGAAGTACTGCAGCTGCTCCCGGGCAGCGAAGTTGGAGGCGTAGTCGCACCTGGCGATGGCTTGATGGCTTGATGGCTTGATGGCTTGATGGCTTGATGGATGGGATTTGGGGAGATTTATGGGGGATATCAATGATGGGATGATGGGATGATGGGGCTTGGAGATTGCTTGGAGGGGATTAGGGAGAAGACAAGAATGGATTTTTGAGGTGCTCCGGGTCCAAATCCCTGAAAACTGACGCACCCAACAATGCGTGGAAGTGATTTTTTACCATTGGAAATTGGTCAGCCAATTTTGACCCATATCTTGTCATATCTTATCATATCTTCATTAAAATTTCTTGAATGTACCCTCTGGTAATTTAACATAACTATGGAAAATCACCATTTTTAATGGGAAAACTCACTATAAATGGCCATTTTCAATAGCTATTTTGACATAACCAGAGGGTAGCTGTGTCAAATTTGCCAATTGGCCAAGGGACAGGAAGGCTGAGACGTCCATGGGCGCCTCCAGCACTTTGATGGCTTCCAAGGTGCCAGCGCGCCGCAGCAGCAAGGCCATGTGCAGCGCCACGCCGCGCAGACTTCGGTCCTGGCAATGGAAATCTGCAGATTTCGATGGGAATGATATGGAGAGAAAATGCCAAGAAAATGCCTGGAAATCAGACATGCCGGGTCATTTCACCATCCAAATGAATCTGCGTTTTGCCCTTTTTCAAATCTGCCGACCTTTTGATTTGAAACTAGCTGGTGGCGTGGTGAAATGTGGACGAGGAGAAAGGAAAGCTGGTCTTGGTGGGTCATGCTTTGGGGCAGTTGCCAGTCTTTAAAGGCCAGGTGTATTGGCTCTGACTTACTGCTAGCGAGAGAGAGGTCTGTTCATAGAGTTTAATGACAGGTTCTGCTGTGACAGGATTGCTTTTGGTGAGATATTTCAAAACCAAGTTCTGGTGATGGTCCGAGTTGATTGCATCCACCAAATCCCTCGTGCACCAGCGAAGTTTCCAGTTACCCACCTGCAGTTGGAGTTGTTGCAAAGCGCGGCCAAACTGCGCTGTGAGCAACAGAACCTGCCAAAGGCATTGAAACATTGCCGTGGTCTGACATATTCTGACCAAACTCAAAGGTCAATTTCAATGTGGAGCCAATAGTACCTACATTGCAGGGGTATGTATTGTAGGAGCATGTACAAGGAGGTATAGGTGCGTCACAAAAAAGAGGCAGTTCCGCAGCAGCAGAGACACAACAATCCGCTATTCTTGGATTTCTTTGTGGACGCATGGCCAAGCCATTTTTCGAGTCAACCAACTCCCCATCAGAGAGCCTTGACTGAGTTCAGCGTTTGCATAGCAGGGGCCACACCAGGTACACCAGGTATCACACCTGGCAGACAGTTCACCACTGGAAGCAAATGCCGGTGTCCCATCCACAGCTCTTGAAGAGAGTGAAACCCATTCAGAGATCCGAAAGCAAGAAAATCACTGTTTGGATAACATTTGGGGGTTATTCGATGTTATTTGAGGTTCCCTAAGTGACCTAAGGTTTGGATACGCCAAGCTCTAGAGCTCTCAAGGATGGCTCTGGCGCCTGCGCCCGGTACCCGTCCGTCAGCATCGATGTTCTCGAAGTGCGAGGGGCCCAAAGAAGCGGCCTCCGTTGGTTGAAGACATCCAAAATGGATGGTTTAGAATGGACAGTCCTGTTAAAATGGATGATTTGGGGGGTACATTGTCAGCTTGGTCAGCCTATATGATGTGGAGTGCTCCACTAGGTCTTAGGTTCTAGGTTTCTCAAAACGTATCAACACGTAGTCTGGCTCTGAATGGAACCCCAGTGGTATGAACGCCACCTATTAGGACCTACTACCGACCACCAAAGCGGAAGGTGGAAATTGACCTGCTCATGGATTTGCCTGGCCTGGTTTCGAAGTTTTTCCAGGTGATTCTTGAAGTCTGGTGATTGATCGTCATCCTGTCCAAGCAAATGAACCTGAGTTTGCGTCGACAGGCCAGGACTTTGTGGATGCAGAATTAAGTGGGGCAGCTTCTGGCATCTGGGTTTGGGTCAAAACCCTGGTGCTCGGCCAATATCTATAGCAAAAATCACTACTCTATCTGGGGGATGTGAATCTACCAGTTACCCATAGGCACATCTTCCTCATGGTTTCTCAAAGTTTCCAACATTTTTTGCTCCACCGGGTTGCTTGAATTTTTCCTGAAACGTTGGGATTGTGACTTGGACCATCTTGGAATATCTTGGAAATTCTTGGAACATCTCACCAAGGCTTCACCAAGGTACCAAATGCAGTCGATACCACAGCCAGTCCTCCACCGTTCCCTCGGGCAGTTTGCCAAAGGCGAAGCCTCGGCCCAGCAGCAGCGAGACCAGGACGTCTTGGAAGCCGCTACTCTCCTGGCGGATCATCCTCCGGGGATGCCCGGAAGAAGGGAGCAACGGAAAGGAACACACAGATGTGAAACACAACTGAACCCACCAAAATGACATGTAATGAAATGTAATGAAATGCATGTATGCGCTTCACCTGCACGAATCACCAAACTGATTTGACTGATTTGGCCTATTCGGGCCAAATTGGATGCCCTGCAGCATGTTCAGGACAGTGCGGCCCCAACAATGTGTTATGTACATAATATCGCAATCCTCTTGTTAGAAACTGTTTGACAGTCGGTCAAAAACAATCATGCTGTCGCTTCAAAATCGTCAACACTCCTTCCATTAGTGCCAATGCGATTCCATGACCTAAACTGGATCGGTTTTTTCCATGTTTTTCCGTTGGGTTCCATTCCAAAAGGACGGACAATAAACAACATTTCCAAGCAACAAACATGTATATATATATATGTATTATATATATATCATATATATATGTATCAATGTATATATATATATATATATGTATTATATATATATATATCATATATATATATATGTATCATATATACACTTCATGGCGCTTGCTGCGAAAACTAGGGGTCAAAACTCTTGGACCTTGCCCCCCGATCACCTCCACATCAGCTCGCAGTAAATCAGCCGAGTCGATTTGGCTCACGCCCGACAGTGGTGCTATCTCACCGGGCTGCACCGCCTGCCTGGGTATGAGGCTGTTGAGGAAGCACTGCTGATGGAAGATGTTCATCTTGATTCATGCTCTACTGCTCTACCTTTTTCCCAACAAGCCACTTATACTATCGCGTCACCATCACAGCCTGCAAACTGAATCCTGAACAGGTCAGTCACTGTGCAAAGCATGGCAAGAACCTTTAGGATCTGCAAAGCATTGTCCAGCACTCTTTTGGACAAAACGTCTTGGAACTAGTGAAATCCACCATCCCCATGTTTTCTTCCCCAACTTCCCTACTCCCCTTTCCATCTTTTCCATGCAACCCACAATTTTGATACTGTTCATCTTCAGGCTTCCCAAATTCTCTCCCCATTATATCCCATTAATATCATCCCAAGTCTATTTCCACCATATTCATAACATTTCATACCATTTTATAACATTTCATAACATCACTAGTAACATCTAGTAACCACATCCCAAAATCCAAGCGACATCCGCCGCGCCAGCAGGTGACACACGGGCCGCAGCATGGCGCAGCGCTCCGCCGGCCCCGGCACCTCAGGTAGCTGCAGCAGCAGCTGGCTGAGCCCTGCGCGCGCCGCCACGTAGGCCGCATACCACACCTGGGGCCCATAGGGACCATGGGACCATGGGGGGTTGGGGGGTTGGGTACGGAAACCACTGGTGTTGATGATTTCACTGTTGGATGATTCTAAAGTGAAAGGGAGACTCTTTTTAAACATGTTTTTTTGGAACAGTTTTGGTGAAGCAAATGGATGACATTGACTGCACTTCTTACAGAGAGAGTCCTGCTCTGGAAGCTTGCGGGTCCAAGAACAAGCATGCAACCTGCCCATTGTAACCTCTGTCTGGATCAACATATTCCCACCATCAACAGCTCAACAGCTCCATCCCCCCAGATCTTCTCCCAGGGACGTGGGTGACATTGCTGGGAAAGCTGGCCGTCTGAAACTTCAGCCGGCCATGCGCCTTCACCATGGACCAGGCATCTGGGATACCGCCCAAGGCTTCGGTCTCGGCAATGCTCGGCGCGGGGTGCTTGCTGTGTTTCGGTGGATGGATATATTGATATACCTTCGAAAGGCCTACTCTTGGCCTCTAGAATTTCTGATGGCCATCAAAAGGCATGGCTCCCTGTCTTTCTGTCAACCTCCAACCTCCAGGTTCCCTCTGCGTTCTTAGCCACTGGAGCATGTCCCTGCGGCCAAGTGACATGATTGTAGACAAAACCCTTCACCTCAGGCCATCAAGTAGCGTCAGCTGGAAATCACTGTGGACCCTCCCAACCCAACCCAGTTGGCCTCCTCAAAAAAGCGGGTCTGGAGATACTTGATGGCACCAGCTGTGATGCTCTGCAAGGTCATGTTCAATTCTTGACCTGCGGGCAAATGAACCAAGGACCTCTAGTTTTGTTTGCTGCTCTAGCCGTTTTGAGCTCACTCCTTTTCTAGTTTTCTGGTGTAGGCACTGGGTTGAGATATTCTGATATTACTAACTCTTTAACGGGCAGAATTGAAAAGTCGCCACAACTCAGCCATTTCTACCTTTACGAATACCTTTCAACATCGCATTGTTTCTCCATCCATGAGGCACTACCCAACCCTTGGGCCCCCTGTAGCACCTAAAATGTTCCAACACTCTCTGAGTTCCGCTTGATATGCGGGGCAACTTGCACTGCTGAGATGTGCGATTTTCCTGCCAGGCAGCTTGGAAACCCAGCTTTCCGCAATGCCAACATTTCGGTCCATGGCAACCTAAAGGCCCTTCCAAAGGATATTTCAGTGAACCCAGAAATTATGACTGCAATAATGAATCTTTCAACCCGGGTTAGTGTATACTTTGGATATCTTTAAACCCATGTGGTTCAAGTGTCTTTTCTGTTGCCCAGGTGGGACTTAGACAAAAAGTTTCTGAAACAAATCTCAGTTTCTGAACCAACTGCGGGCTCATAGGTTCACTCAGAAGTGCATCAATGATTGGAGCATCTTGAAGAGGTGGAATAGCAGCTTGAGCGCCCACAGTACTGCCATCCTGTTTTGCTCTTGAAGCCGGTGGGTGTCTTTGAGAATGACTAAGTCTATGACGATAGCCCCAGCTAAAGAAGTTATCTTTTCCCCTTTTCCCCTTCAACTTGTCTCAATGCCAACAGAACCTGATCGACGCTTCGCTGAAAGGTTCCTACATTTCTTGATGATTTGACTCAGGGAGACACACAAAGATGGAGCAAACAAACCAACGGGATCCAACGGGTACGTCTAGTGGTAATGACGTAGACATGAGACATGGGTTCTTCTAAGACATGACTGTGCACCTGCATAGTAAAACAGACTTGATGACTTGCAAAAAAGTGATCTCGCAAAACCAAAATCGCTGGCATACACACACACATGGACAGTACACAGCGCTGAAGTCTTTGAAGTCAAAAAATCAGCATTCTATTTTCTACATCTATTTTCATCTATTTTGTACTCATCTACTACTCTTTGTTCATGCATGTTTACATTGTTCATGTGGCCTTTCTGCCCAAACTTGCAAGACCCGAAAGCGCCGAAAGCTCCAATCTATGCCGCTGAGCTTCGGAGCACAGGGCGAGGACAGCCGAATTTTCGCCCAAGCGCTGCAGATTCTGCAAGAACTGACCCTTCGCTTCCTCAAAAATCACACAGCACTGTATTCCACATGGTGTTGACAGCAACAGCATTGTCTTGGATGATTTGGTCATCTGGTGCCACCAGATACAAACATCACAAGTTGTATGCCAAGGCGGCCAAGGCACTTCCCAATCTGCTTGAAGCCGATCAAAGGAATGTCGCTCACAACATCTCAGGCAGTCTCTGTAGCTCTCCTCTACCGCCTCCACGATGACGCGCTCATGTCGAAAACCAAAGAATTCTTGCAGCCCCACTGAGGGGTCGGCATCCTCCTGTTTGGTGCTAGCCTGGCACGGCATATCAACCAATTCACAAGATGGGCACCAAAGATTCACCAAAGCCTCTCTACAAGTTCCCTGCAGAATTTTGAGGCAACGTATTACAACTCAGAAACTCCAAGATAGCGGAAACTTCCGAATCCTCCGATTTTTCGAATCCAATCATCACCTTGTGCTTTACCATTTCCCCACCGTTTCACCACCATTTCCAGGGCTACTCCACCCGCAGCCTGTGGCGCCAAGGTGAAGTCCGCCACGTCCCTCTCCAGGCGTTGCGCTTGAGGGCTCTGCAGCAACCGAGGTAGCGATGAGAAGGCGCTGCTGTAGCCCTGCGACCTGGCTGTGGCAGGATAAGGATCATCATGTCAACGACATGCCAACGACATGTCGACATGTCAACAGATTGAAATTAGGCACGCCAACATATAGCTCTTTTGGTTTTGGGGTGATTGAATAAGACCCATGAAAGCCATGTTCTGAGAAGTGAAACCGGACCTTCTTGTGGCCTTTTGGAGCTTTACTCTACCTCTAGTCGGCCCCGGCCTTGCACGTGCCTCACCAAAAAGCTGCTCCAAAGACTTGTGAACCTTGGCTGGACAGTAGGCCATGGTAGGATGGCAACATGGATTTCAGGTTAACATCCTGCCGTCCGTTTGGAAGGTGGATCTCTTCCAAACATTAACCAACATCCATCATCAACCACTACCGTATCTGAGCTGTTTACTCATTGTCCTTGGTCCATATGGACCTCAGCGTCTTATATCTGACCCATCCCCAGTTCATCAAGTTTGCCCCTATCCCTATCTCCATCTCTACTCCTTCCTCCCTCGGTCCATCTTTAATCACCATACCTAATACCTAGGAAACCTAGGATCTTAATCTTCAACCCTCATTGTTTTTTGAGTTATTCCCTGAGGATTTCCAAGATTTTCCCGGAGATTCCAAGGTCATAAAAAGGTCAAATCTCCCCATTCCAAACGCGCTTCCCCCTTGGATGTACCAGCTACCAACTGGTTCACAACCACGGTCATCATTCACCCATCTATGGGATACTGATAGATTGTTATCCAGCAACAAACTTGGATGCACATGGGGCTTGTCTTCGAAAATGAAGTACTGTATACTTGCTTTTCCCATTCAACTTGCCACATATTGGGATTCAATTTCCACACGCATAGCCATCATATCCCTCAAATTCCACATCTTTTCCATATGTTTTCCAGTCTTTTTGTCATCCATTTCCATCATATGGGTTTGTCTGAAAATAGGGTATATTCCCAAACAAATAGCCATTTAATAGGGATAATGATCAGCAAAACCATTGGGTTTAGGGGTACACTATTTTCAGACACACCCATATCCAACTGTCCAAAACCCCCCATGGCTCCACGTCACCGCCGTCCGCCGGTTCCGCGGCCCGCTACTGCCCAGCTCCACCAGCCGCTCGGCGCGCTCCAGCTGCCGGAGGCCCTCCGTCTGGACGTCCACCGCAACCGCCATGGCGGGATCGTAGGGATAAAGATGGATTGATTGTGGAATATTTACACCTTGAGGATGATTCTTTGATGATTTCTGATGATATCCAACTTTGATGATTTATCTTGATGACATTTTCAGGATATCTATGGATCTAAGTCTAGTACTAGTGGATCTTTTGAGTATCATGATCGTTGATGATGGGTGATGGTGCAAAACTATATGGTATATAATGATTCGTGATAATCATCGATGGAATCACACATTTTCGTGGTTTCGGAGGTTGTTCGATTAGGTCCTCGGTCTTTAGCCGCAAGGGAGATTCTGGCCGGTAGGTAGATGTGGACGAGCACTTGAGGAACATATTGAAATTCAACCAGTCCAAGGTGCAGTATGGTGCCTTTGAGGGTCTCATCTTGCCTTTTTTGAAAAATAGGTCTCTTGTTACTCTGGTTGGCTTTAGGTTTCATCCCTGTCTGCCACTTGCCATTCTTGGCTGCCATCTGTCCAGATGTCTGAGCCAAACAACCCAGTGGCAGTGTCGCCAGCACATCTCCCGAATTATACTGCGGGGATTCAGAAGTCCATCCGAACCAGTGGTTTCATGGCAAACTTTTCCTTTTTGGACCGTTTTTCAAGGTTTGCAAAATCGCATCATCTACAGTATGGATCCCAAAAACTTCCATCCCCCATCCGCAACGCTCAGTTGTGCACCCTGTGAGATGGGTCTTCAGCACGTCCTCCACTGCACCCATCCTAGGTCCACCATGAACTGCTGCCCCCACCAAGAATCCCCAAGAAATATGGCTATGGCTCAAGGGCTCAAGCATCTGGCCACCAACGGATCCACAGAATTTGTTGTTTTTCCGATGTTTCTTTGTACGATTTGTATGACACCCTTCAATTCTATTGTTGCCAATCATATCAACATTGTGACCCAACCATTCAAAATATTTGGCAAAATGGAAGTGACCATCCTGTGATCGTCGAGCTTCAACCCACTGGCTGCTTCCGTCAGGTTGAACCCCTCCATGATGCTAACGTGACAGGCGATAGCGGGAGGTGATCTATCTACTTCTGCAATTTTCTTCCACCTCGGCCTGATGTACACGGTATAGTTGGTATAGATCTTTGATAGATGATATGTGCATATATGGTGCATATGTGTGGTTGGCGATGTGGATATTTTTGTGTCACGAGATTGTGCTGTTGTTGATGTCGAAGTCGTTGCGGTTGCAGTTTGAGCTCCCATCCAAAATCCCATGCTGGGAGCGGTGCTCGCCAAGTGAAATGGCTGCTTTTTGATTTACAATTGCCAAGAAAAAAGAGCCGTGGATTGTAAGATTCCCCATCTGTAGAGTTTCTTCATCCGTTCTTTCTGGAACCTAGCTTGGCATTTTCATTCGATTCCCAGTGTCATACTGTGGTTCACCATGCTTCACCCAAACAAGAAGTATGCACAACCCACAGGACCGACAGCAGTTTGATCTCTGGACACAAACCGGTCCGAAGCGGACAGCAGTGGTTGGTTTGTCGGCCCGTTGCTTCGGTGAGGCTCGGAGCCGCTCCCTTCCTTCAGAAGACGGAGCTTGGAACATCTTGGAACCCTTTCGCCTGGATGAACTTGGAACATTTTGATCATTTTGTTTAATCCTCTGTAGTTCACTTGAAACATGGAGGAGAACTTCAGGAAATCGTGGGAAATCCAAATGAAAGGATGATGGACCATGATGGACCATGGACATCTATACAAAAGCGCAATCTGCCTTGATTCGCGATTGGACCTGCCTACGCTAATGATTGCTAATGTACATTCCAGGGCTGCGCAAAGGGGCACGTCATGGTAAATGCCAAAAACACAGCAGCAGTTGCAACTCCCATGCACAGTTTTGTGCAACCCTGGACAAATGTGCCAAACAAGCATGCTCACTGAGCAACTGTCAAAAAGCTTGCTGGGTGTGTATGGTATTTTTTTGTCACCTTGGCACTTGGCACTGGTGGATTCTGATCTACCGGAGCAACTTTGCCAGTTGCTCGTGTTTTTGCACATAGCGTGCTGCATATGGATCTTCAAAAGTCCTTTCCTATGTGCTGCGGTCACTCGACGGAAGATCGATGCAATGCTTGACCAACCGCCCCAGGTGACTGTGGCACATCTGCAGCAAAAAGGGCCGCGATACGTGAAGCACCTGAGGTTGTGGCAAGGTCAACGACCACCCGCTGAATCAAAGGATGGCAGCACAGTTTGAGACACCTAGTAGTCGTGAAGTGGACGTGGGTAATATTCGATTCATCAGAACAAACAAATCAGGAAAAGAATGCACGGTACAGGATATTTCACTCTGTACGTAATTGTATATTATACAATTATACATGTAGAATACGCTTTACAGATCTTTACAGATCTTTACAGAAATATTGATACCGCATATTCAATGTACGCAGGTCTTATATACACATTGTATTGCGGTCTTTTCCAACCGGATCCAAATTCGCAGTTTCTTGCACAACACCAAGTGCCACTGCAAATAAACATTAAAAAACGATATATGGAATTGCAAGCCTTCGGGTAGCGATCATTAGAGATCCTAACCGGCGCATGATTGTATGAACATGTATAAACAAATCCTCGAAATAGCGTGTGTCACCAAAAAACGCTGGAGTGATCCCAATCGATACTTGGCTTTGAAATGCTTAAAACGATACCTACTGACCAACTACCCACAGCATTTATTGCCAGGCCATATCTCTTAGCCCAACCCTCAGATCAGATCTGGGCTTCCAAACATGCTCACAGGGATCAAAAACGTGGCACCTGAGCACAGAAGAAGGCTGGTACGATCTCGAGTTTTCACAAAAAAAATTGTCCTACAAGTGCTTCTGGGGGCCAAAGACCTTTTGGTGGTTCAATTTCAAATGTTTCTCACCATACATGGGGATTAACTTACTGGGGCTCTGATTTCTCACATCATATCTCTGGAACTTTCTGGAACTTTCACTGGTTGTCGGTTTCACTCTTTCCTTTCGCTGTGTTCGTCAGCAACCCCGACCACCGTGCCACCTTGGGCTTCCATGGTTTGCCCTTCTCTCGTTGTTCCGCCTTGGTCCGGCCCAGTCAGACATCATGGTCCCAGGGTCCGCCTGCACCCACCATCCAGCCAGGCTACCGCCCGGGAGGCGAGATTCTGCATGGAGGACCAGGTTTCCTTCGACACCCACGGGGGCAAATAGCCCGGGCGCCTCAGCAATCGACACCGATGACAGGAACTTGAAGCCCAACAATATCATGACAAGATATGACAACCTTATGACAACGTTTACCACCATGAAATGGAACAGTTTTATAGATTGAAGGAGTCCAACAATCAACTACATCCGCAGTGTTCGTTTGATGGCTTGAACGCGCACCCATGCTGAGTGCTTGGCGAAATCCTCACAGTGCCTACAAGAGATCAGGAGGCAATATTCCCCAACCGCCGATCTACAGTGATCGTGTCTCAATCCTCTGGGCTTCACCCAGAGATGGACATTTTCTCGCGCCTGGTTGCAGTGGACCCATGGCTCGGGCAGCCAATGGCACCGCCTGGCATGCTGGAGTTACTGATAGCTTGTGGTGTTTTTATGGTAGTGAATGATAATTATATACGTTATGTATACGTATATACATATATATGTACGTATATGTGTATATTATATTACATTATATTATGTTATATTATATTATATTAATATTAATATTATATTATATTATATTATATCATATTATATATAACATAAATGTTTTATATACTATGTAAATGATAGTTCATGATAGCCGATGTCCCAAATTCAATACTGCACAAGTTGATTGGACACATATTTGATGGTGGCTGGGGGGACAGTTTCACGACGCTAAAGGATCACGTTTTGAAAAGGCCGATGGATCCGTTGAGGCAAACTCAAAAACTCACCCAATGGATCGCTGCGGTCTCACAAGGTCCTTAACTGAATCAAAATATGAGCCCAACTGCCTGCGATCTGTTCACGCTCAGGATGAACCCTGGTGAAGCACAAACCCCCTTCAAACATCCCCCACCAACTATGGGCAGCTGAAGTGGAAAATCCCTCGTTGATCTTTGATTCTCGTTTCAATTTCGGCCAGCTCCACGGTAGGCTTGGGTCTGTCAGGCAGCTGCGACAGAAGCTCATGCCGGGGCCTTTCTGCTGGGAACCAAGGGACGAACAGTGACTATTGGGGATTGGCTGATCAACTGAACTGATCAGGCATGCAAGATTAATCAGTTGGCGACTATGAGTGATCAATCAAATCAGTGAATTGATCATTATTCAGTTGGCTACTAATGGTTAATCAATGTTAATCACTGAACATGCAACTGGCTAGCTTGGTGGGGTCGCAGTTCGCCCTGCCCATCACACCTTGATCGATCCATTGACATCTTCTGCCATGCAGCTGCTGCTTGCAATTTGGCCTGGTGACGGGAGAGGGATGCAGCTGACATCGGATTTTCTGAAATCCTGGTGGAGTTGAGTAGGATCACCTTTGATTTTGAAGTACGCAACATACATATATATATATACACATATGTAATTATAATATATTATATATAATTATATATACACAAATAATATACATCTGCGACATCTTCGATCAATTCGATAAGCTTATGGAAACGAGAAATCCTTTGCCACTGGTTTGCGCTGGATTCCACAGGTGTTAAACTGCTGGCTGCCTCCATCTCATCAATGACAATCTGGGATGCCATCGTTGCCTGACAAGATAGTGAACCAATGAGGCCCGCATCCAAAACAAAGATAAACAAAGCCTATTCTCAGCTTCAAATGGTCCCTTTACTTTCCAGGTAATTGAACAAAACATGACAAACTATGACAAAACCATATAAGAAAATCATTTGACAAACGCAAAGACCTCGATTTTTCAATCCTGTCGACCCAACTGATGCAATTCTCTTCCAGCTACTTGTCGGAGCTGTGGCCTGCTGTGATGCCATGAGACGTTCTCCCAAACGGGACGCTTCCAGTCGAACAGCTGGCGACATACCTCAGCCATTGGAATAAGACTGAAATTCCTCTGCCAGCACTCTGAGGTGCTGATATACTCGAATCAGGTCAAAAGCTTCATTTTTATTCTTGTGGGGAATGCTATAATACTGCCTTCTGTACGAGGTATATATACGAGTCATCTGTTGGGTGATGCTCCTCCCACTCACAGGAATTCCTTGCCACCGTATGGGAGTGGCTATCCCCTGCTTTAAAACCATCCTCATATTAGCACCATAGAAATAGCCACAGGAATGGCGGTTCTACCTTCATGACGATAAAACATGATAGAAATGGCAAAACAAAATATGCCCAAGAACACCCATTCATCCACCATCCATTTCCAAACAGCACTCACTGCCAAGCTGCTGGGAGGTCTCAAGAAATCCTGCGCTGCATGCAGCGCTGGAAGCTGCGTCACCTCCCGGGTCCTGAACTTGATGGGTAAGAAATTTGGAAACGAAGGATGGCATGCTACCAGCGGGGCTGAGATCATTCTTCCAACAAACTATATCCAATTATTTTTTGGGTACAGAATTTAGTGATTCCAGCAATGGTACACCATCCAAAATCTTGACCATTGACAGTGGCGTCACCGAGGCCCTGGCCGATGAAGGCCATGGTTGCGCTGCGGAACTTTGTTCCAATGCAGCAACGCAGGGTGCATGGCTCAGCGGTGCTGAGACGAACCAGTTTACATCGTCCACAGGCCTCTATCTGTGTCTGTGCCTGCTGTGGATGTTGTGGTTACTGTTGTCCTGGATGCTAAAACTTGGGTGTATGGAGGAAATATGGTTAAAGTTGGGTGAATTTTTGGCTTTTGGAAGAAATTGGGCTCAAAGTTCCCTGAAGATTTAGATATTGAGAGAAATTTGGTTGAACATTTGAACATTTATAATTTATAATCTTGCTACATATTGCTACAGTAGTTACAGTATGAATTTGATTGCGTATTGTTGTTCTAGATTCTAGATATTTTGCAACTTTCCATTATACAATAAAAGTGCATGGTTCGAATTGGATGTCTGCTAGTTCAAGCCTCAATCAACATTTACACAGTAAGCGTCTGGAAAGAGTAAGATTTCAAGAAGTTTTGAAATGTAAAAGAGCATCTAACACTTTCAGAACGTCAGCAATGCATTTGTGCTTTTTGGGTCTAGGACCCTAGGAGCCAGCCTTGGCACAAAAAAGAAACACGTGGCTGCCCATGGCAAATCCATGTCGGGTTCAGGTGGGACCAAAACGGGTGAAATCCTTGGAGCAAATCTTTCAAGATGAAGCACTGGACACAAATCACAAAGCAAAGAAATGATGGAGATTCTTCAAAGAAAATATACGCGCTCCAGGGTTTCTGTCTGCAGAATCTGGCTTCCCTTTCTTCAGAAGGTTACATAAATACAGGGTCTTCCAAGCATCCTACCCGACTGTGACTGTGACTTGGATGTGCATCCCAGTTGCCATGTCGGGTTGCTATGTTGGTAAGAATCACATTGCTAACTGGTTGTGATGGGATAGAACTCAGGTTTATGTATGTATATTATTGATATTATTGTATAGTATATCTATACATAATTATTGCTTGCATTATATAAATGGGTCAATGACCCAATGGCCACTGAGCAACTGGGATGCACCCCCCATGATTCATCGACTCGACCTTTTTCCTGTGTCTGTCAGTCCGAGCTGCTGGAACCCCAGGTAGACCTAGGAAAGTGTCCAGTACTTCAGGTACCCGGGATGGGTATCAGTTCCCCAAAATGACAACTTGCAGCACTTGCAGCACTTGCAGCACTTGCATCACCCAGTATGGAAAACACCAAAATGTACAGGGACAAGAGAGGCCTTGCATGATTCCTGCAACTTGAAGGCGTAACATGCAAAACCCTTGGCTTCTTCAAGGCCATAGAAAACCCGGATATTGCTCGCAAAGGCCTTGACCAGGGATGATCAAGCCATTTTTTAAAGCCAATTAGGACAGAAGTGTTGAAAGAAGGTCAGGAAGTCCGAAAAAGTCATGGACGACTTATACCATGTGTATGCTGCAAACTTCATCTTCCTTGAGAACCCCTTAGTGTAAGCGCATGGGCACCCTGACAACACGCTGAGGGCTTCACATTGAAATCCGTTTTTTTGCTTGGGTCTTCAACATCCCCGTCATATCGATGATTGTTACCTGGCCGTTGATCAAGACATGCAGCTGCATTGACTCCGGGACGTCACAAGTCTGTGGGAATCGCTGAAGCCACTTAAACCATTGTCGTCTGCACTCGAATTTGCATGTCCGCTTCGATCCAAATTTGGGGATGTGTCAATGTGATGAAAACATGACATTTGAATGCATTTGAAACTTGTATTTCGGATTTCTGATATTTTCTTTTCGCAGGGATTTCATAGGATTTCTATGACGTCTTCATTTCGCACCCGTCCCCGACCTTCACCTTGGCAACGCCAATGAAAGCACCGAGGGATGGATCAGTCTCCTGCAGCACTTCCACCATCGTTCACTTTGCTGTAGACTGACAGTATGTCTATACATGTCTATACATGTGCGTATCCAAAAGACATGATTCTTTCCTCCCCTGGGATTGTAGATTCTCACTGCTGTGGGAAGGTGAGTCATCTGACTTTTGGGGTGTAGACATATATTATACATATATGTGGGTTTGGAAGGACACGCAGCCAAACCACGTTGTGGCATTCCGACGTGTGTGATAAAAAGTCGCAGGTCGTTTTTGTGACAGGCGCAATGCTATTGCATTGTCTTCTTAAGATCGTGGCAAGCACTTCAGAGATGTCCATGTTCATTTTTCGTGACCGATGCAGCACTTTAGACGTGTGGTGCTGCCTGTTTCTGCAAATCGCTTTGGTAGTGCTGCGTCAAGCGGTGACAAGGTGCATATGACGTGGCAGGTGCAGTACATCGTGAGAGTGTCATTCTTAGCAGGCGCAGCATTTGGTGAAGTTCCGCCGTGCGTGGAATGTCATTTTTCCTGGAGGGCGCACCATTTGGGATTTTTTTGTGTTTGTTTTTGACGCTTTCCGCATTGGCACACTTGCGCAAGGTGCGATGTTGCCTGCGTCTTCCGCGCCATTTTGCGTGGCCGGTGCAGTATTCGTATATTCATTTCATTTACATACACATATTTAAAGATATTCTATGGTATTCCCAAAGCCTGTATGAAGCACTAAAACTGTTGCCACCCTCGTCCTGAAGCTTCGAGAAACTTGCTGCAGTGCTCCTTGGGTGACTAGTGATCCATCGTTCAATGATCGCTCACCAAAACCATGGAAAATGATGGAAAAAGATGGAAACAAATGGAAATGGATGGAAATAAGGTCAGCAATATCACTCATATGACTTACAGTATATAATCTTATATATAAGAACCACTGGCCATCAAGCAAATAGGAACTTTGTCCCAGTCGGGGATAGATCAACATTTCAGGACCAGCAAACCCATGCCTACATCCAGCTGGTTTCGCCAAGGGTCCTTACAATGTCTTAACATCTTTGATCTTTCAGAAGGCTAATCCGCCACTGCCGACAAAATCTTTCCAATCCACAGCAAATTTACTGAGCCCCAACGCGCCAATGGATGTGGGAGATGCCTGGCGCTGTGGAAACCGACGGCTTTGACAGCGGTCCCCAAATTGACACTTTGCTTTCGAAGCCTCTGACAAGGCCAAGCGTCTTGAGAGCAAATCTTCACCCGGTTGCTTTCTAGGTGATTTATCTTTCAAGTTCCAAATCCTTGAAAGGTTGATGGGATGTTGCGAGGGGAAAATGAGGTCCAATTTGCCACTGAGTCTGAACTGCGAAGTCAGAATCCTGCCAGCCTCAGAGTCTGAATCAGCTTGATCGTCCTGGCAAATATCATGGCAATCATCCAGCATGGTGGATCGGTTCATCGAAAATCATTGTTTGGCCAAACCAGTTTCCAAGGAATACGTTCCCCTACCCTTTTTTTCAGCCCAAACCAATTTCGGACATACCTCTTAGTCTAGACATGCACTTTAAACGGAAAAAAACATGTTCCCAGAACTCACAGACATTGTGGCCGCCCAAAATGCCTTTCTAACAAGCTGATGGTTCATGCACAGTCAGTCACACAGACACAAACTCATACATGCATAGATACGCAAATACATACACACATTAGATCTCATTAGATCTCATTAGATACCAGTAGATATCATTAGATTTCATTAGAAATCATTAGATGTCATTAGATATCAGTAGATATCATTAGATGTCATTAGATGTCATTAGATGTCATTGTCATTGGATATCATTAGATACATTACATGCGATACATGCAATACATACATTACTATACATTACTCACACCATATACCTTGCCTGACCTTACCTTGCGTTGCATCATGCATGACTCATTACAGTGCACCATGCACTACATTGCAAAGTACACAAATGTGCAGTGTGCATTTTGCACATTGCATTTTACACGTTGCGCATTACACATTGCACACTGCACTGCATCACATGGCATGGCATGACATTACATACATGGAAACATGATATTCTATATATTTGCATAGCCTTTCCCTCTATTTGTCTGCAATGCGCATCATCCACATCAATCCCACACATGCAATACATCCAATAAAACCAGGTTTGCAGAAAGAGCTTCATATTTTTGATCGTCCTTGTTGCCATAACTCTATGTTTGATCCTCGTACAACTGTGGCATCAAACACCCTCAACCAACATGGTGGGTCCATGCGAACCCCCCTGTATTTCACTGCATCATATGGGTACGGTGCATCAAATGTGTGGACCCATTTTTCGTGGAATGGCTTCAGATCCCAGAATGGCCAAAACCATTTTCCTGGTGGTTCAAAGAAGTTCAAAGCTGGTAAACCCAACCATTTTCTGTGTGCTATTTCTATCCTCTTCATCAATGCCAGTATTTCTTTTCCACTGAAGTGACCCTTTAAGTGACCGTTCTCTCTTTTGGTCCGTATCACCTTCCGGTTAAAACATTTTGATGAGGGGTAGAATTGTGAGTGAACAGTCATACCCACCAATCAAAAAAAAACAAAACAAGCATAATAAACCACAGAAAACCATCACAATGGCTCCACTATGGACAGATTTCTCGGCATTTTGGGCACCACGGGCTGCATCCGTGCCTCTGGGGCAAAGAGTTCCACCTCTACGGTCTCTGCGATCCCTTCGCCTAAAGAGCCACGTTGCGTTGCCAAGTTATGGTTTCTGTCGTTGCGGTTTGCAACCGTTCCATAACCGTAGTAGTACTAACTCAAGCTATTTGGGGTTATTCAATGAGGCTAGGTTCAGCCAAATATTTCTGGAAGATATTTTAGGGTTTATTGAATGTTCTTCATGGGTCTATCCCTGAGTCTATGGATATTTATCGATATCTATGATAAATTCTGATGTCTCATTGTTTCCACCTGTTGTAAAGAAAATTAATTATCGAAATTAATGGTCGTTGATGAATCCGTGTTTCTGATTATGTTTGTGGTTGTGTGTATATTATATACATACACAGTGTATATAATCATTGTTATATGATGTTATATGTGGTTCACTCCCACGTTGTTGCTGCAACTAACTACAGTTTTTGGGTGGAGATTCATGGTCACATTTAAAGGTATTTGTGAAGGCTATCTATGGATGTTTATGGGTATGAGTTGCTGGGCATAGGTTTGTGGGTATCTGTTTATGGGCATGTCTGCGGGTATTTGTTTATATCCATGTTTTTTTGAACATGAACAATCACCCCATATTACATGAAATGCCAACAATACCCCTAGAGCATGCAGGAATTCACACCATATAATTCCAAACCACCCCATGAACTGGTAGATTTCACACCAGAAATAGAAACCTGAAGGACCACCAAAAATGGCTTGATTTCAGTAGAGTGAGGTTTGTTGGATTCAACAAGTTTGAATGACCCTGTATAACAGTTGCAGGGAGTAAAAAGAGGATTCACGTGACATCCAACTATCGACTGAACAGTCAAACACCTGGTTTCAATTTTGCCACTGATCTCATCTCGAGGGAAAAATTGGAACTTGACATACAACTTTGTATAGCTGTGTTTGTTGTGTATTTGTACAGCATTGAAGGGTCCATGAATTCCATATGCACTGCGTCAACGTGCTCTGTCATTGGATTTGAAAAGAATGTCCAGATTCAGAACAAACATGCATGATTTGCCCTTGGTGGGTCCGCTTTACAGAAACTGCAAAATGCCATCCTATGTAGTTTTACTTCGTGTCAAATCCAGTCCACCTACATTCAACAAAAAATCAACCAACATTCAACATCCCCTCAACCGCATTTCATCGCTGAAACTATTCCGTCGTCTTGGTTCACCTCCAGATAAATCGAGGCCAGCACTTCCACTGCCATTCTCCAGGAGCTTCAAAAGATCGATGCGTCCTGAGATTGAAAGTGGCAAAAGCAGCAAAAGATGACAGGAATTATCTGTATGATTGTACATGTATATTACTGTATATTATATGTTTTTTTCGTAAAATGTGGTGCCCCTTGTATAATTAACTATATCATACCATTGCTGTCGCCATCACTCTTTCTGGATGCCGTCTCGCCGCCCGCCTTCACCCGCAAGTTGCTTGAAACCAAAGTCGCCGTCCCAAACTCTACACCAGAGGTAGCGCTCCTGGGACATGGGTTGATGGGTGATCTTCCCCCAGGGCGGATGTGATGATTAGGCAACGGATTTGGGATAATCCCTTCCTCCCAACACTATTAGATAACCCCCAAACATTAAAACTTATTGCTCGGAACCCAAAGTTTCCCGATAATTGTTTTCCGTTGCGCCCCTTGAGCCATTGCAAGCTCCATCACCTTTCATTGGGACGATGAACACAAAAAAGGAGTCGTTCTATTGCGATGAAAAAATGAAAACCTTGGTTTGCAGCAAAACCACTTGGCACATGACAATTGTTCAATGGTTCAAACCTGGTTCAGACTTGGTTCAAACATGTTCATCTGGTGGAGGTAATGGTCAATCTTGAAATAAAAGAACCAAAAGGAAACAGAAGGAATAACTATAAAAAGGAAAAAAGGAAAACCAGGAGGAAAAGAAACGACACAACAAAGAACATCTTCATTCTGCGAGGCACAACTTACAAACATCAGCAAGAAACCGTCAGTTCCAGCCTGCCTTTTTTCCTTTTCCTCTGCTTTTTATCCTTTACGAGTACCTTTCCTGTTTCCTCTTTCCGCTTTGAAAGGTTCGCAGCCCTCACCAGAGGAGCCTGAAACAAGCCTGAACCCAGTTTGCTCTACACTCCACACTCTATGCTCTACGCTCCACACTTCACACTCTACACTTAACACTCTACACTCCACACCCTAGACTCCACTCTCTACGCTTTGCACTCCACACTCTACACACACTCTACACTCCAGACTCCACACTCTAGACTCTAGACTCTACACTCAACACTCAACACTCTACACTCCACACCCTACACTCAACACTCTACACTCCACACTCTGCACTCCACACTCTACACTTCACACTCTACACTCCACACTTTGCACTCCACACTCGACACACCGCACTCCTCACTCTATAATCCACACTCTACACTCCCCACTCAACGCTCCACTGTTTACATTCCACACTTCACACTCCACACCCTGCACTACCCTCACTCAACACTCCACAGTCTACAATGTTATTGTAACAGGGGAAGAATTACAAGACTTTTGCAATGTTTTTTGTGTTTTATACGTGACGAGCATTCGACTTCATGGGTTGGATTGAGTGGATTGAGTTTCTTTTTTCGTGAGGGCGTTTAATATGTTTAATACTTTGGGGGAAGAGATTGTATGACTTGTATGGTATACACCGTTACCAACTGTTGGGACTGTGCGGGGATCAGAATGCCTCACCAGGTCGCTGAAGGATTCACCGATGGCCCTACCAGCACTGTCCTGCGCATCCCACAACATTTGCCTCCTCTCTGGTGGGCACCATTCTGGCACGCTGTGCAAGACGCTGTGCAAGTCCATCCCGTCTGCAAAGTATGACCGTTGGTTTGTTTACTGTTTTTTTTTTTGCGGCGTCACACTTTTGCGCATTGTGGTTCCTGGTTTAGGAAATTGCCAAACCACTAAGAAGACCCGGCTTCGTTTGATCCCCAACTGGAATCCAAATGGCCCCTTTTTCAGCCGTCCCCGTGTAGAACACCTGTTTTCTCCGAGCCCCGTCGACGTGAAGTGGGCTCCGATGTCTGGGACCTGAGTTCCCGGAACATGATGGAACCAACGACCATAATAGAAGGAGTGCCTGTTTGTTGGGAACACGATTTGGTTAAGGATGTCTTAAAGTGCCATAAACGATTTCTTTGACTGTTTTACTATTTTGATTTTTTTCCATGCAGGAACATGATCATTAAGTCTTTGGATACGTGCCAATCAGATATCAAAGCAAGCGTATCCGCTTTCTTGAACTGCAGCGATTGTGGTGCAACGTAAGATGCATCCACCATGTTGCCATTTGATCATTCTGAGTCTCCACACCCAAGGCTCAGTTGCACTGAGAGCGATAGGAAGAGGGGCCTGAATGATCCAGCAGCTTGGCCCCGTCGACGTGAGGTTCCCCAAAAAAGCCAGAGGCCGGAACTTCCGAAACCTGAAGAAGTGAACAGAAATCCGCTCGCGTGCCAAACCATCACGGCTATGGATCGAACAACTGATACTCTTTTGTTCACATCCAAAAATAGCTGCAATTTGTGGATGCTCATCCACCCATTCATATTAGGAAAAACATAGGTTTTGACTGTTACATGGGGTTGTCTGAAATTCGATACCCCGCAATCCAGTGGCTCTCATTTGCACATTTATGGAATTGCCACTTTTGGGGAATCGCCATTTTCAGCCCCAAAAAACAGCCGCTAGAAGATCTGGCAACCCCACCCCAGCATTCGCAGGTCTCGGGCACGTTCAACCTCAAACCGTCAAGATCTTGTGCATGTTCAACTATTGTGTACATGTATGTATATATTTGAATATGTTGATATTATAATACTATGAGATGAAAAAAACTAACATGCAACTAAGATAGCTATCAGATAGGTCGTACGGATGTACAAATGGATCGATAGGTCATCATTGGCCAAGGTAAAGTGACAGTGACTGTACATTCATTGGGCGTGAACAGTTTCAGACACAGCAAATCACAGCAAAATGCTTCCAGGTGGGTGCAATCTCACAGCATAATTCATGAAACATGCCGGATTTGAAAACAAAGGTTGTCTTTGCAGTTCCAAGAGTGCATAAATATATACAACTATATGAAACAGAGTATGTATGTATTTTGGTATTTTTTGACATGTTCATAAATGAAAACATGTTTTCAAGGCCTTCGAACCACTTCTGTCAGCCCACTAGGCGTGGCCAGGTGGCCCCGTGGCCGCGGTCCAAGGCCATGGCTCCAATGTCGACACTGTCAATGTCTACCATCACAAGGCCTGCAACGAAAAAAAATGGTGGGGTACGAAATGCACCATTTCATGGGGACATGGGATATGACTATGACGACCAACAATAGGATTTGAGTTCGTCCAAAAAGGGGAGATCAAACCCGATTCAATGGCCAATCAAAAACGGGGAGGACTACTTTCCAATTCATGGGATCTTCGAAGTAAGAAAAAAAAACCGACTCAGACTCACCCTGCTTCAGCCGCAAAAACGAACCCCACCCCACAACTGATCTCTGAAGTCCTGCCTTGGTGGCAGGTCGTACCCATGTGATCGCCCACCTGGCCAAAATCGGCAGGCGAAACTGGGCCACAGCTGGGTCCACGTTCAAGCACAACCCGGTCCACGTCAACCCAGGATTTATGTTTGTTGTGTTTTCTTCTTGGTCCGGTCTTATTTCAAGTAACTCCTTTCAATATCTTTGAAGTCCTTTTCATGGCTGCTGCGCACTTACTTCGCTTTTACTTGGGGTCCCAAACCTCCTTGCTTACCTAGTGATGGGCAAGCAGCCAAGTATCACCCAACAATGGGAGGATCCCTCAAGTCAGTATATAAATCATTGGTCGCTGTCTTACATCTCCGTAAAAGCGAGATATATGAGGATATAGATATACATATATAATCACATAAAGACTACGCTTTTGTAGTGTGTATAAATAATACAATATATATATACACATAAGAATTAGATATATTATGTGTATATATATCTAATGTATATATATATATATATATTATAACATAACATATATACTTGTATACAATATATAATTACCCTTGGGGGCGGGGGTTCCCCGAGGGGGGGGAGGGGT
>Ga0126342_10003591_pt1 | contig 25749 bp, 20 predicted proteins | sample Cyp1metagenome_FD_92528 | JGI IMG/M metagenome (GOLD analysis project Ga0126342, IMG submission 92528) | Coral microbial communities from Lord Howe Island, Old Settlement Bay, Australia - Cyphastrea 1 metagenome | ecosystem: Host-associated > Invertebrates > Cnidaria > Coral ... | reverse complement strand
ATACATTTACTATACATTTACTATATATTTACTATATATTTACTATATATTTACTATATATTTACTATATATTTACTATATATTTACTATATATGTACTATATATTTACTAGATATTTACTAGATATTTACTAGATATTTACTATATATTTACTATATATTTACTAGATATTTACTATATATTTACTATATATTTACTATATATTTACTATATATTTACTAGATATTTACTAGATATTTACTAGATATTTTCTATATATTTACTAGATATTTACTATATATTTACTAGATATTTACTAGATACTTACTATATATTTACTATATATTTACTATATATTTATTATATATTTACGATATATTTACTATATATTTACTAGATATTTACTGTACTTTCTCATTTAGGAAGTACGATTAATATTGCCCAGATGTGCAAAGTTCGCACTGGTTGACATCCTGGGAGTTGGGATGTGTGCCATTGCGAGCTGAAGCCGAGATGACTACCCTCTGGTAATTCAACATATCTATTTTTAGTGGTTTTATATGGATTTATGGGAAAATCATGGGAATATATGGGGATACCCTCTGGTAATTTGTTACATAGCTACTGAACATGGCAATTTATAGCATAGAAATAGTTGATTTACCCACTAAAAATGCTGATTTTCCACAGCTATGTTAGTTTCCCAGAGGGTATGACATGGGGGGAAATTGGTGAAACGAGGGACCCTGGGTTGTTGGATTATTCGGGGTTCAAAGTTCAAAAAAGCGAGCTATCATGGTTGGATGTTTTTCGGGATTTTTTCGTACCCCCAATTGATCAACCTTTGTCAGCATTGTTGCTATTTCTCAGATTACCCTCTGGTAAACGTTTACATAACTATGGAAAATCACCATTTTTGATGGGAAAACTCAATATAAATAGCCATTTTCAATAGCTATGTTAAATTACCAGAGGGTAAATTCCGATCCATACCTAGGCCAACTAGGCTTAGACGACTAGATTGACATCATTTTGAGAAGAAACGGCCACTACACCCACACACTAAATATACCTAAATACCATATGGAGCAAAAAATGAGACTCCAAAGATAATTTGACTTATATACTTACATGGTTATATTTTTTCCCCTCACATTGAATAACCTCTAGAAACCTTGCTTTGGTATTGATTCTATTCATGAAGTGGGGTCCCAAACATTGGGGGTATTTATGCAAGGCTATATATCCCATTTCATGAGGACTAAGCCATCTGAAACAGGGTTGCTGCACCTAACTTAGGTACTGGTAGATAATTCCCACGAGAGCAGTAAATTCAGCATGTTGCCTCTGCATCTAGCCATTTTATCACCCTTGTAATCAGGGTATTGGGAGCAACCCTGCCAACCCCAGATTTCATGGTGACACAAGCTGCTGCACCCCTAGTTATAAGTTGGTTTGTGCACCATAGTAACTATAGTCATCTCCTCAAACCCAAACGTGAAATTGAAGTTATAAAAACACCAATTTAGCGATGAATCGCTCACTGGGGCAGCACCTAGTTATTGGAGTTATAGGCCCCAGTTGTTGGAGATAAATCATCGGGGCTTTGCCAAGCGTCCGACGGTCACACCTTTTGGCCATGAAACCTCACCAAGGTTGGGTTGATATTATATGGATTTTGATATATGTCCCCATGAAATCTCATTATAATTGCATTCATATCCCATACTAATCTCACAACAATCCTATAATCCCATTATAATCCCATATTCCCACAATCCCAATATCCCATCATATCCCCGTTAAGTCATCACAATATTTCCATCATAATCCCATTGAATCCCATTCATTTTGGTGAAACCAAGGTTGGGTTTTGCCATTGTTCACCTGCTTTTTGCACCGCACCTTGGCTCGGATAGTTATGCTGGAAGAATTTGGTTTCCTGGTGATTGCTGGGGAAAGACAGATATGAAGGGGAAATTGGGATCATTGTGGTAATATGGGATTATGATGGGATTATGATGGGATTGTGATGGGATTGTGATGGGATTATTGTGAAATTATTCTGGGATATGAATGAGATTATAATGAGATTTAATGGGAACATATCTCCAAAATCTGCAAACTAAATGGAGGTTTATGGCTGGGAAAATCAACGATCCTGGATTTGCGAGGTCGATGATGTGGTACTTTCCCAATGGGAAATCCACTGCAACCGGGGCCAGCCATCCCCTTTTGTTTGGGAAACTTGGGATAGCGACGTCATGACGTAAATAATGGTTAGTATAGGGACATATAATATGCCAACATGGCCTTGTTTGAGGTTGGCGAAGTACTTTGATCATCCAGATATTTACCCTTGTGTTGGGATGGATCAGTAAACACATGTTTTTCCACGCGATCAACAAACCACCAAGCCGAGAATACTCAAGATCTAGACATGCGTCAAATTTGCCCAGACCTGAGATCATCGATTTCCTAAACTATGAAAGTAGATCAGTTTGCTAAGTTTTGGAATCCAGAAATTTGACTATAATACCTTTTGATTATTAGAACTATAGATGATTTATGATGATTTGCCCATTAAAAATGCTGTTTTTTCCAAGCTGCGTTGAATTACCAGAGGGTTTTTGCATTGTAGGCATTCAGGGACACCACGCAACATCAACTCCTGCGATGAGGAATTGTCCCCTCCAATGCTAAACCAAAATGTCTAGCAAGTGGGGAGAGGTGGAGAGGATTATTTATGTTTGTTTATAGTCTTTGCCTTCGGCTAATTTATCACTATTTATCATAGCTATAGAAATCACCATTTTTTACGGGTAAGCCATCAATTGAATCAATTGTCATGGGCAATCTATACCATAGCATTTTGTTAGTCCTTACCAGAGGGTTGAGATTTTCTTCATCCCAGTCGCAGTCGCTAGGTATTTCCAGAGCCGAGTTTGGAGAATGGTCTCAGAGAAATTGCGCGAAGGCCAATTCCGCCTGGAGCCAGGCGGCCTGGGAAACAGGGTTCCGGGTCACCAGCCTGGGGGCCGGTAAAACAATGCCATTTTTACCACCAAGACTGGGAATGGTTTAATTTATACCACCTATTTCTGGTGAATTGGGGATGGTTTATGGCATTGTTTTACCATTGTTTTACCATTGATAGCTGATGTAAAAGTGGTGTACATCCCCACGAATCGCCTCGTGGATTTTTTTCAGGAAAAAGAAACCTATTCCCCTTAGATGAAACCAGCCACCAGGAAGAATCAAACAAAAATCCGAAAGGGAAAGGGACCTACATAATGGTGCCCCATAGATAGCTAATTTGGTTTATAACTACAATAAGTGGGACTTATGGTAGATATATCTATAGTTGATGGGGTTTATAAACTAACTTATAACTGGGGGGTACCACATTGTAGCAATGGAAAATCTGTGGAAATCCCTTTGTTTTTAGATCTATTGTCTGTTTGAAATTGGTGTTTTCTCATTGAACTTTTTTTTTCAAGACGGAAGCGTCGGATTTGGGATCGTTCTGCAGCGTCGCTCGAACAGCGGGCAGGTTTTGTAGTGCCGCAGCAGATCATCTTCGTCTCTTGGCACTGAGTGGTTCGACGACTTGTGAATCACTTAAATGGAGGTTTCCTACAATGGGTGATCCCCAAAATGATTGGTGTCAATACTAAATATAGTCCATTTTGGATGACTTGGGGGTACCCCCATTTTTGGATCCCCAAATCAACAGGTGAAGGGTAGTTTCAAGGTCCATGTTTTTGCCCTACATCCCTTTAAAATGGCAATGTTGTTGATAGGAATAATGACAATGTTGATGAAGCATCGAATTTGGGGACACACAATTTTCAGACAAACCATGACAAATCCATCTACCCGGCCTGGTAAACATACAAACAGCGACATAGAAAATGGCCATTGAAATAGTGGATTTACCCATTGATAATGGTCATGTTCCATAGTTATGTTAGTTTACCAGAGGGTATATATATATTATATACCAGCTAAAGGTTATACTATCGTATACTATCTATGCAGGAAGTCTAAGGTAAGCTATGTGACATGGCTTGCAGCACCATTGACTTTCTTGCTTCTAAAGACTCTAAACATGGCAATCAAACATGGCCGGGAATCCAAATATTCCAGAGGAAAACATCTACAAACCGTGCATGTTCCACCGGATTTTCCGTTCAAAGGTTGGATGCTTACCATAGGGTGTCCCCTGGTAATCCAACATGGCTGTCTGGAGAATCCTCCATGTATAATTGCCATGGAATTTTCAATGATCCTCTGGTTATGACTAACATAGCCTTGGTATAGATGGCCCATAGAAATAGATGGTTTACCTATTCAAAATGGTGAAAAAATCTACAGCTATGTTAGTCATAACCAGAGGGTAAAACCTTCATTCATAGGGGATTCCCCACCTAGCTATGTTTGATTACCGCATGGGATCCCTATAATGAGACGACCAAGACATGGAGATTTCCCGGAATTGGAGTAATGCGTTTAAACAATTAAAAAAACCACCCATTTGGGCATGGTTTATATCACCTATTTATGGTGATTTTGGGTGGTTTTATTACTGGTTTAACCACATTCCTCCCAATCATCCAAGTCATTAAACCATGATGAATTGGGGATTTCCTCTTTTAAGCAGCCCCCAAATGTTGATGGTACACGCAGCTTTATGGGTAACATCCCTATGTTTCTTGATATCTTCCTGATTTTAAATTTATCCCGTCAGGCTTGGTATTTATATTGAAATATCCTGTTGTAAACAGTCATTGAGTAGGTTGATGGCCTACGTTTTCAGCTTTGAAGGCTAAGTTCTTTGCATAATTTTTGCTCTCTGAGAGTCTGAGAGAAGCATTTTTTGGTCCAAAAAAAGCACAGAGTTTCTAGGTCCACACCTCCGGTTTCGAAGCTGAATCCCTCAGATTCCATCCACTGGTCTATCATCAGTAGCCCTGTGGTTTGATGCCCGTTAAGGGCCCAGGGGTCAATCGGTCAATCCCCTCTGGGGAAATTTGATCACGACCGAAGCCTGTTCTCCCGAACCCTGGAATCATGGTTGGTAAGGGGAATCATCCCCACATGGCCGAACTATTCAGGTTAGTGAAATATTATAATTTACCCAGCCCCATGTTCCAAAAAGCACCGTTCCTACAGCTATTTCTTGCGAGGCAAGCTTCAAGGAAGTCTTCTTGTATGATCTAGGCCCGGAGAAAGATCCCGTAGCGGAGTCTTTCAGATGGCCACCCAATCGCCAAGGATTTTTTTGGAGATTTGATTAGAAAAGCCTCATGTTTGACGATAAAAACATCTAAAAACCACGTTCTGCAAGTAAACATATTCCCTTGAAGCAGTCAGCCTGGCTTTCTAGTGTTGATTCAACCAGAAGCCAAAAAAACTCAAGTTCCCCTCGGGGTAAACGGAGACGTCCTTGCACGTGGTTGTACCTGGAATATGTTTTTTCCCCGAAGATCTGAGAGTGATTTTGTGGATGCAGTGTTAAAGTACAATGATGAATTGAAGTGTCATACTCAAGTGAGCGGGATTGCGACTCAAGCTCATTAAGCTCAATTACCTTCTTGAAACAAAGGAGTGTCTTTAAGTATATTTGAATTTGAGGGATATCTCAGGCTAGGCATTATCAAGCATGGCAATTGCCAGGTCTACCAGAATTGGATATTGCCAACATGTACAGGAAACTTTCATATTTTGGGGGCTAAATCCGTAGCTTCCAGTAGATTTTCCTTCAACCTATCCATTGAGACACCTAGATTTGAAGATGGTCATCAGTCCATTCATTGTTTGTTGGTTTATAAAGCCCATCAAGTATAGATAACTGGAGATATATCTACCATAAACCATCTAGTTAAGCTAGTTATATACCCATTATATCCATGATATATATGATTTAACTAGCTTAACTACATGGTTTATGGTAGATAATGGTAGAGATAAATAAGATATTAATCTACCATAAACCAACTATATAAATGGATTTTGGTTTACCTTTTTTGTAGCCAGAAAAAGTTTTGGAATCCATGCTGGAATGAACCATAGTACAGAGATTCCTGGAGGTTTCCAAACGGTTTCCTGTGGGGATACCCCCAGTCATCATCTATTGGATAGATGGCCCTAATCGAAATAGATGGTTTGCCTATTATAAATGGTGATTTTCCATGGCAAACTGTTAAAAGAACCAGATGGTATCTATTGGAAAATTTCGATTGGTTTATGTGTTAAGGGGAAATCCACACATCAAATGGATGAGAACTAGGAGAAAACCTCTATGGATTGGAAACATCCAGCTATTGTCAATGGCCATGCAACAGGAACCTGAAATTGATTGGAGGTACCTACCATATATTTTTGGCCTATTGTTTAGGCCTATTTTTAGGGAATATCCCCAGAAAATGTGGTCTTATATGGTACAGTACCTCCATTTTAGGATCCTGAACTTACCATGCAGCTATTGGGGAACCAAATGTTTGGACACCTAAAAATATCTGCCACAAACCCAAACGTTAGTGGAGTTATAAGCGCACCAACTTAGCATCGCTGGGGCACCGCCTTGCAGAGTGAGAGAACCAACATGGCACCAACAATTGCTAAAGAATTATTATCCCATCAGAATAATAGTAGTTCATTCATCCACTGTTTTGACCATGGCACACTCTTTCTGAGTCATTTCCAGCATGGCGCCTGACAGGAATCTTGTTCTACGCCATGATCCTCTGCGCTTCATTTGTTTCTCGGATCCCGCGTGACTTTCTTTTGTTTTTTAGTCGAAAACCCGGGGGAATTCGATGGACATAGATCAACCATGGTACCCTCTGGTAAACTGTCCCATAACTATGGAAAGATCCACCATGCTATTCATCGGAAAACTCACGAACTTTCTATGACCATGTTCAATAGCAAACTGTTAGGCATAACCAGAGGGTAGTGTTGTCACAGTATTGGTAAAGTAATGATGGTCTAAACCAGCCATTTATAGCTTGTTTCAATGCGCGGAATCCATTAACCATGATTTGTTCGATCATTATTCCGATTTTTCTCGATGAGGTAAACCATGGCAACTTAATCTGGTTTGTGGTTTGGAACATGAATTTCAATTTTCTATTATTGGGAATTTCATGATCCCAACTGACGAACTCACATTTTTTCAGAGAGGTAGGTATACCACCAACCAGTAATAGTTGATTTACCCATTAAACATGGTGATTTTCCATAATTATGTTAGTTTACCAGAGGGTAAACCATGGCAACTTATAATAGTAGATTGGAGTTTAACGATGGAAACTGGTGAGGAAATCAAGAAAACATGCAGATTCCAATGGGATTTTAAATAGTGATCATACCAAGTAAAGCCAAAAACAGTCACCATCCCTACTGGGAGTTTAAAAATAAAATCTACCCGCCCCCCACAAAAAAAGTGGAAGAAATCCTGCAGCAGTTAGTAACTACGAAATACGGTAAATAACCGGATAAACCACCTGACCATCTACCAACTGATGCAGGATTTCGCAATCATCCACCGTATGTTTAGCACAATGACACCCTTTTATAGTTAGTCTTGTTGGAATGCTTCAACATCCACAGCCTTCCCAGAAACGGAGACGTCATGGGTTCCACTCGTTCCATGTGTTAGTTTTAGGTGTAGCGCTTCGCTAATCAAACCTTGAGATGATGATGATGATGACGATGATGATGATGATGAGGATGAGGAAGAGGATGAGTATGAGGAGGAGGAGGACGACGACGACGATGATGACGATTACGATGACGATTACGATGACGATGACGATGGCGATGACGACGATTATGAAGCCGGAATGTCGAAAATGTAAAGGAGATGATTGCGGCGTCTACGGTGTGTGAGTTGTGTTTCTATGATAGATATTCACACTAATATTTTCACATATTCTCACTAGGTACAATCACCCCGCTGTTTAACACCGTGATCCGTGACTTTCACGACTAAGGTGTGGAGTATGAATGGAAGCAGCAGCATGACGGGCGGCTTCTGCGATCCTGGCGGCAACTGCGGTGTCTTGGAGCCGACAAGTCGTCAAGTCGTGAGCGGTGATTAGTTCAATGGCCATTTCAGGATCCTAGATTGGAGGTACCTACCATATATAAGGCCTATATAAGGCCTATGTAAGGGACTATCCCAGCAAAATATGGCCTTATATGGTACAGTACCTCCATTTTAGGATCCTGGAATTCCCATTGATTAGTTGACCCTGGTTATCATTACCCTCTGGTTATGTCAAAATAGCTCTTTTTAGTGGTGTTATATGGTTTTATGGGAATATATGGGGATACCCTCTGGTTATGTCAACAGTGTGCTATTGAAAATGGCCATAAAAAGTTCGTGAGTTTTCCCATGAATAGCATGGTGGATCTTTCCATAGTTTTTTGTGGACAGTTTACCAGAGGGTGGCTGTGGGGGGACACCCAATTGATGGAGGATGCCCATCATGGATGGTGTATTTACAATGGAAAATCCATCTACAGGATGGGCCCCCCCCCCCAGTGATGTGAATGTTGGTTTATAAACCATGAAATAACCACCATTAACTATAGTTATATCTACCATAAACCATAGTTAAACCACTTATAAGGCAACTGAACGCTATCTTGGGGGCCCCATCCTGTATAAAATGGATGATTTAGGGGTACCCCCAGGAAACCATGAAGTGATTCCCCTGAAAATGGATTGTGTAGCCCTGGTATCTGTAATATATTCCATCTTATTGGATGATTGCTGCCAGATTGCCGCAAACATCTGGTCTATCTGAATATCTAAATACTGTTGTTAACGTTAGTCAGATGATGATTCCAATTGGCTATTGTTGCTATGATATCAATTTACTTCAGTTTAGTGAATGATTGTGATGTTGTCTATTTTATCAAGTATTATCTGGTTGGTGATTTCAAACAGTTTTTTCCATAATATATGGGATAAGCCTTCCCATTGACTTTCATATTTTTCAAGATGGTTAAAACCACCAACCATATATATCTATATACATTATGTATATATAATCACCCATCATATATCCTTGTATAGTATAATTACCCATGATATTCCCATGGTTTTCGGAGAATTCCAAGGTGGTTTACAACTAAACAGCTGCTCTCAGGCTCTGCATCCTACCTGGGCTTGTGCTTCTTTTGGCTGGCCGCGCTTCGGCGATGCTGTAAATGTGGAGTAACCCTCTGGTAATCACACGTGGCAATGGAAAATCCTCTATAAATGAAGGTTATAATGGGAAAATCCAATGGAGGTTATAATTTTCTATAATTTTCTATAAATGGAGTTGTCTATAATTTTCTATTTCTAGAAGTGGGGAATTTCCAATTGCTATGTTTAATTATTAGAGAGTAATTGGGATTTGATGTAGATGTAAACCAACAATGATAGGAATTGAACCATAAGTAAATAGAGGACATTACATATTGAGATTTTTACTGGGTCAATCTTAGATTGCTACTTTAGTAATTTTAAATACTTTTAATTTGTTTGCTATGGTGATTTTATTGCTTTTGTGCTGCTCCCTTCCAGCCCAACTCCCACGGGTAGTTTGGGTATTCTGCATATTCAATTTTAACCATGGATGGGTACTTTGATACTCAAAGCCGGGAAATTCATTGATGAGCTTTTTTTTTGCAGGGTGCCCATATAGGTAATTTGCGCAAAATCGCTATGGAAAGATCCACCATTTTACATATGTAAATCATTCAGAAATGGGCATTCTCCATAGCTCCATAGCTACGTTAGTTTCCTGCATGGTATCATTGAACCACAAGATACTGGGACTACTTCGAAGTGGGAAGTGCCAGTAACTGGGTAGGATCCTCATTCTATCCACTTTGAAAACAAAACTTGCAGGAAACCATGGTTTACCATACATCTCTTGAAGCAATTCTTGGAATTGTTGTCATTTTACAGGATGGTGCCCCTCAGTTATAAGTTGGTTTATAAACCTCATTCACATCCATTGACCATAGTTATATCTACCATAAACCATACTTAAGCCACTTATAAGGCAACTTGGCAATTTTGGGGGCCTGTCCATCTTCTCTTGAACCAATTCTTATCTGGCCCTTATTAGAAGATCATGGGGATTTGAACACGGCAACCCAAACCAATTTGCTTCAACTTCATACGGGTCAGTCAATCCAGCAGTTTCTCGCATGGCGGAGGCCTCCCCTATATTTTTTACATGTTTTTTGTTTCTTTGAATGGAGCAAACCTAGACTTTTGCTATCTATTTCCAGATACACTTCCAGTCACTATGTTTTTTACATTGTCTTACTAATTAATTATTTTATGCTTTCCAGAGGTTGGCTAGAATCCCCCTTCACAAGCGTAAGCCATTTTTGACAACACCCCTTTTTCCTATATACATCTAAATCATGCGTACATCATCGGAACATACGTGGAGGATCATACTACGAATCATAAGTGGTTAAGTCAATGGGAATTTTAGGATCCTAAAATGGAGGTACTGTACCATATAAGGCCATATTTTGCTGGGATATTCCCTAAAAAATAGGCCTGAAAAATAGGCCAAAAATATATGGTAGGTACCTCCAATCAATCGGTTCCTGAAGTGGCCATTGAAATCATAAGTGGTTAAGAACCCTGGTGAGAGTTTCAGTCCCCATTCAGTGGATTATCCCATTTATCAATGGCTCATGGTATAACCCCACTTACTAATCACGTGCGATTGGTGGGATATATCATGGGGATGATTTATGTATACTTACATAACAAGAAGCTACCGAAGAAACGATTTGTTTTTGTTGTTTGATGATGGTTGAAATTCTATTGTAGTGAGCTAAATCCATGTTTTGAGGCTTTCCAGGTTTCCATAAAGGGTACCCCAATAGCTGGATTGTCTATGGAAAATCCGAAAAATTGATGGTGACTGGGGATACCCCCATAACCACCATGTTGGTTGGCTAAATCGTTTGCAGGTCACTTGACCCAACTACCTTGGTAATCCACAGGTTCTACTGTTAGGTGATATCCCAATTTTAGTTGATGACCCTCTGGTAATTTGCGCCATAACTATGGAAAATCACCATTGTTAAGAGGTAAATCAACTATTTCTATGGGCCATTTTTCCATAGCTATTTTGACATAACCAGAGGGTATCCGCAACGTTGTTCGGTAATACCATGTAGGACCCCTCTTTCATTCCCCATTACCATTGGCTATTTGAGGTGGTTTCAACTTCTATACCTAGGCAATTTTCTCATTTTGAATTCTTAAACCCAAATTGGAGTGATACTCTCATGGTACTCCTTAGGTATATCTACAGCAACTATACATATCATAATCATGTATAATCATGTATATTTATATACATGCAATTATTATATATATATATAATGTACCCAGCGTATGTGTATATATATATATACATGATTATACATATTCTAGAATTCTAGACCGCCCATTGTCATCCCATGTTGTTTTACAATGCCATCCCATAATGACCATATATATTGGGTCTATGCAAAGGCGAAATTTCAGAGGATACACTCCCAATTTCTTTGGCTTCATAACCTGAAGTTCAGGTACCATGGCCATTGATTCCCAAGTGGTTTACAACTTCTGCCGTCCCATTAAAACCTATATAGCATGACATACGTGTTTATACATATATATATATATATATGTATGTATATAATCACCCATCGTATACCCTTGTATACCCCTGATATTCCCATTTTTTTCCTGAATTCCCAGGTGGTTTACAACTTCTGCTACTACTTCTGCGGCTGTTGTGCTTCCTCCGTTCAGCTGACCGATCCCGACACCGAGCTGGCGCTCTACCAAGCCGTCGGCCGCCGCTGAGCGCGAAGCGCGTAGAACGGCCGCACCCGGCGCCGAAGTGCCCGGTGGCGAAGCAAACGTTGCTGGGAGGAGGCACCACCGGTGAAGAGTATCTTAATCATAGTTGATTTACCCATTAAAAATGGTGATTTTCCATAGTTATGTAAACGTTTACCAGAGGATAAACCATGGCAACTTATAATTAGTCACCATCTAGATACTTAATCCATAGTTAACCATTCTCAATGGATGGAAAGTGTAACCATATGATCCGCTGTGAATTTATGTGAATTATATCATCATTTACTGGGGATTTAAGGATGTTTTATAGGGGGTAACAATGAAATATATGGGAATATGTATATATATATACATGATCAACCCTTCATTTGACATTCATTGGGGATATTATGGGGAAATTATCCTTAGTTTGTGATTTTTGTTGGGATACATATTTTATGATGATTTGTAGATGTTTTGCAGGGGCTAAGACATGTTCACAATCAAATATAAGGAATATAATTATAGTTGATGAACCATTGTGTAAGATATACTATATATATATAATACATATAAAAGGAATAATGTCAACCCTACTAAACTTGAGTAAACCACCAGTCTACTCACACGGGGTATCAATTTTAAACATGACGATTTTTGTGGTACCCCCCTAAAAGTCGTTAACCGACTGAGTGATTTATTTCGGGGTTGACATTAATAAGATGGAATATAGAACCACAATGAGGTGATATTTAAGGAAAAACCTTGGAGTAGCTGGTTGAGTTCACCATCAATGATTTCCGGGTCAACTGGTGAAGCATCAAATTTTGGGGTACATTAGATACCCTCTGCTAAACATACAAAAAGCTATTGAAAATGGCCATTGAAATAGTGAGTTTTCCCCTTAAAAATGGTGATTTTCCATAGTTATGTTAGTTTACCAGAGGGTACATTAGTTTTCAAGAAACCCAAACAGTTTAGCCCGGAAAAAGTGTTCGCAAAACGCTGGTGCATCCTCCCTGCTTTGGGAAGGCCTGGCTCTGGCAAAAAGACCAGTTGTCCACCGCGGAAAAGGGCGAGTTTATGATTTGAGAATTCAGTTGTATTACCCTCTGGTTATTTGACATAGCCATGGAAAATGACCCATTTATAGATAGCTTACCTATTAAACATGGTGATTTTCCATGGCTATGTTAAATAACCAGATGGTACATTTTCTGGTTGGTGGTTTGGGACATGGCTTTTATTTTCCTATATATTGGGAATTTCATCATCCCAACTGGCGAAGTCAATTTTTTTCAGAGGGGTAGGCTCAACCACCAACCAGATCCATTTCTAGTTGATCCCGTATTTTCTCATTCAGAGTGGGAGTCTTCATTGTGTTTGATTGCCAGAGGGCAATGAGCTGGGGATGAGTCAAAACCTATTACTACCATATTTTGGTGAATAAACATCCAGCTATGCCAGCCATTTTAGGGTACCTAGGGTACCAAGGTTTTGACCGATAGTTAGCTAAGTTCTTTTCCAGGATATCTACAAAGAGGGGCCCCCCAAACGATAGCTAAGTTCGTTTACGAATTTCTCGAATTCTTATGATGTATTTACGATACTTACAACTATATTGTTTTCATTTTTTATTCATGGGGTTTATGTATATATATATATGTGAATAAATAAACATTATACATATGTTTTATATTATATTATAGTATAGTATATTAACTTATTATATATATATACTATATCAACTATAGTTACAATAACTTGTATATATATACTATTCATATTATAGATCAACTTATATCAACCAACAAACATAGCGTTTTACTGGTCCCATTCTCTAAGCTTGGCCTGGTCGGAATCCACAGCTCTGAGGTGACACGGAGAGCTCCGAGGCCGATTCGGATTTGGCGAAAAAATGACCCGGCCTGGTGATGTCAAAATAGTGGTTTTATATGGTTTTATATGGGAAATATCCACTAGAAATGGATGTTTTATATGGTTTTATATGGGAATATATGGGAAAATCATGGGAATATATGGGGATAGCCTCTGGTAATTTGTCCCATAACTATTGAAAATGGCAATTTGTAGTGGATTTTATGTGGATTTACCCATTGAAAATGGTGATTTTCCAGTTCATTATGTTATAATTTACCAGAGGGTATGTTTATTTCATAGAAAAAACATGAAAAAACTATTCAAAAATGGATGATAACTAATGATAAATCCTATGAAAATCCTATGGAAAAAAGGGATGATAACTAAATGAAAAAAAATATGATAACTGGGGGAATCCTCTGAAAAAAAAAGATAACTAATGATAACTGGGACTCCATATTGATGTGTTTGAAGATAGGCCATTGAATAAGGAACTATCAAAGTTCAGGAGCATGGTGATCATGTTCAAACATGATGATAAACCATCAGTTCCCTCAAATGGCCAGTTGAATACGGAAGTAATGATGAACCATCACACTTGGAAGCACCCTATTTTCAGCAAATCTATTTGGGTGATTGGTAGTTCATCCTAGTTAAGATGTACCCTTCGGTCATCAAACATGGCAATTGAAAATTATTGAACATCCCGCATTTAGTTCGATGATTTTCGGATTTTCGTACTAAAATCTCTATTTACAACGGATTTTCCGTTGCCACGTTTGATTACCAGAGTGTAGGTCATACATAATTATACCAAAGATATAGATATACAATTGGGGTGGACTTCATCGGTCTAATCAAAACCATCATTCTGATACAAGGTGGTGCCGCACCTCAGTTATCTTTGTTGCTATACAACCCCCATTAAGTATAGATGAATCTGCACCTATCTTCGGGGCCACTTTGCAGTTCATCCATGTTCATCCACAAAAACTGGTTGGTGGTTTCAAACATTGGGATTTTCCATACGAAACATGGGATAATTAATCCTTTCCATTGACGAACTCCATCATTTTTCAGAGGGGTGGCTCAACCACCAACCAGGTCATATAGTTGATTTAATGTATGAAAACCATTATAACCATGAATATCAGCTATTTCTATGGCAATTTTCAATGGCCTTAATATGCCTTTTCCGTGTGGTTGTGTTCGCCTCATTACGAGAATGGTGGAAAATTGTTGCTTGTGTCCAAGGGGGATGCACCGCCCAGCAGCAACCATGGTGACCATGGTGCTGGGTAAATTATAACGACCGAACCCTGTTCTCCCAAACCCTGGAATCATGGTTAGTAAGGGGAATCATCCCCTTTTATGGCCGAACCATTCAGGTTAATGAAATATTATAATTTACCCAGATGGTGGGAATGTGCACATGTTGACCAGCAAAATCAGCGATTCCGGCATGGGAATTCCTCATATCTACACGAAACTGGCGTATGATAAACCCACCAAGAATAGGATGATGACAACTGCTTCACAACCAGCGCTGTAAATGATTGTCAATACAGAGAGATAGAGAACAAGATATTGGACTTGTGAAATGTCAATTCAAAAATATGGTCAGATATGTAGTAATTAGCCAGCAAAGAGTGAACAATTACCACGAGTTAACTCGGTTAAAAATTCTTGACGGGATTGAAGAGCGATGAGATTTGATGGTGACATATGCTCCGTAGGCCAAATTTGGAGTCTCTGGGTTATTTTTTTAGACTCTAGACATTGTTCAAATTTCAGACAGCACGCAGCCCCGGCCAAAGAGACTCATCATTTGTGGAGTGGACAGCCACAGTTCGCAGGGACGTGGCGCTGCGCAGCTTGGGCAATGCCCCATTTGACAGCCATAAGTTGTAAGCTGCGTGATTTTCAGGCGTCTAAGCGATTCTAACCGTAGTTAAGTCCAACATTTTTACCAAAGGCCCAGTCAAAGCCAATGCAACTAGGTGCCACCACTTGGTGGTGAAATCATCATGTTTGTTGGGTTAAAGCCACAGGAAAGGCCTCCACAGGAGTTGGTTTATGATCCCATCAAATCAGTTAGATATATCCATCATAAATCAATCCTTGTGATCCTCACGAACTACACACATCTGACCTATCATGTTTATTCATCTTAAATCCCTATCTTTATTGGTTAAGTCCGCATTTTTGCTGCTTAAAATCATCATATTTGCTGGTTTTATACCCTATATGTTGTTTCATTGGTATAAATCTGTATAAATCCATATAGATCCAGATTCTTCACTGGTAAAATAGGAATTAAACTAATTAAACAAGATTTAACCCAACTTAGGGGCCCCTTCCACCGCTTCTCTGGGGCATCGTCAGGCCAGCTCCCGGCTGATTGGAAGCCCTGAGATGCTAAAGCACCTGGAGGATCGACGGCGAGCCGTGAGTTCCCCTAAGATGGTTAAGTAACCAGTTGCTAACCAGTGATAACTCTGGGTGATATTATATGGGTAAATAGGTACCAATATATATATAACACCAGTTACCATTTTAAGTGGTTAGTAAGTTCCCATTCAGTGGAGTATCCCATTTAACCTACGCAATGGTACTAGCCAGTGTTACTAACCAGTAACTAGTAGCTAAATAATGGGATAATAGCATTTACAACTGGATGATAAGAAAAATCCTTATTCATCCCACTTACTAACAACTTACTAAGCAGTTACTCTCTGGGAAGATTCCCCAAGTAAGGCTTACTTTGGAGGTTCCTGAGGCAAATCCAGCAGCCAGTGATTTTCAGCAATGGTTCCGGGCTGCGAATACGGGCGGCATGGAGCGACCGACAGAAGTTCTATGGAGCGACCAATGGCTTAGACCACTATCACAATGTTAGTGAAATGCTGGTGAATTGTGTTTCCATCATGATAGTTGACATGGTAGATGTAGCCAGGAAACAGGCGGAATCAAGCAAAGAAAATGATGGCTGGCATCAACATGTCCATTTCCAGATGCTCCAGGTATTGCATAGTTACGGACGCTGTGAAGCAAATATAACATACACTTACACGGAGCACATGGATGAGGACGATTTGCTGACGGAACTCACAACCAATGCTTAAGTGGTTAGATTGATGGATAAATACATGTGAGTGACAGTGGAAATCTGATCAAGTACACCAACAATCATCAGGTCGGGATTTACAAGAATAGTAGAAAATGGAGATGTCGGTCGCGATCATGGCATATGTCATATGACTACATACTTACTCTAAGAAAGAATATCAAGTTCCTACAAATGAGAATGTCCGCAGTCACTCATGTTCTCTTGCTACTGCTGGGGCCAGGGAAGATTTCGGAAGCAGGTATTGTTGGGGATAATCTGGGTATAGTATCAGTGGTGCTGAATTCCAACCATGCACCATGTTTCAGATGTGCAAAAACTTCCTTGACTGAAGATGAGTTGTTATTTCTCCATATCTTATTTCCATTGGTTAGCATCTATCTTTATGGCCTCCCTGGAATAGCTGTTTTTTTTGGAGTCCACAACAGCCGTGACCTTTTAATCACTTTTTATTTAATGGGTAAATCAACGAAATGAATGGCCATTTTCAATAGCTATTCTGACATAACCAGAAGGTATACGTATACCATTGTGTACCCCTAAAATAGCCAGCTGAACAGTTTCCTGGTGGTCATCCATTACTGGTGTTCCATTACCCCAGTCCTGCGGCTTCGCCCGCTTCGCTTCCGCTTCGCCCGCTTCGAAGCGTGGCTCTAGGAGCAGCTGAAAGATCAGAGCTCGAAGTTTCAGCTACAAAGTGACCTGGCTGGAAGTGGCTCTTCAGCTGGCTGCAGAGTATAACGAAAGATCTGGGCAGGAAAACAAAAACGACCGAAGTCTGTTCAAAAAAGAACCCTGGAATAGTGGTTAGTAAGGGAAATCATCCCCTTTTATGGCCGAACCATTCAGGTTAGTGAAATACTATAATTTACCTAGATTCATTGAGTTTTCAGGAACAAATGATTCGCGAAAAATCAACCGATCAAATGCATGTCACAAGGTTTTCGGCACTGCTCAACTGTTCTTTCAAGATAGAGGTTGGATGAGGATGGTATGTAAATCTGGTTGGTGCTTTGGAACATTTTTTATTTTCCATAATACATGGGATAATCCTTCCCATTGACTTTCATATTTTTCCAGATGGTTAAAACCACCAACCAGTATTATATCACCGTTATAATCCCCAATGTTTAAACGTCTATTTGTCATGGTTGAATGTCTATTTGTCATGGTTAACCAGTAAAAGTTTCATGACTTCGGAGTTGTTTCACTCCAAACATTTCGTGTTGTTGGCAGTGATTTCCTAAAGAGGATGCCTAAGCGCATCTTCTTGTCAGGTTGGAGTGAGGACAAAAGGCCAAAAACAGCAATAGGATGTACCTGGCTACCAGTTAGTTAGGAGATGAAAAATCATGAGTTGTGGTGAAAAACGGCCGTATTTTGCTTTGGCACATCGTTCAACAGACTTGCGAAAAAAGTGGGAAAAGATCTCCCATCAAACTGATTCTTCCTTGGAAATTCAGTTCCGACCTTCTATATCTCGGTGGTAAGAAATGTGGTAATCCCCAGTAAATTTTACATCATCCCAAACAGTGGTATACCCAATTTCATAAACCTCTATTGGGGATGGTTTTTTCTCGGGTTTACCATATTAAACTGATTGGTGGTTTCCATAATAACCCACCTATAATCCACTAGAATCCATAATAATCAACTAGTAATCAACTAAAATCCATGATCTGGTTGGTGGTTTGGAACATAACTGGATTATGACTTTCCATATATCGGGAATCATGATCCCAACTGACGAACTCCATCATTTTTCAGAGGAGTATGTATACCACGGACCACATTAGCTAGTTCTTGTTGGCGACTGTGTGTACTCCCCAGATGCCAGTTGACCCGCAAGTGGATGGGAAAACATTGGGAAAAAAGAACCTTTCATCCACTTGGAGTATCACATGGTTTTTCCTCCCAAAATGCTATGATCATGCTGCTAAGTCCACTGCTTTCAGACGCTAACACCATCCTTTTGGGTACCCTCCCGAAAATCAAACGTGGCTTAGTTCGATGATGTTCCCATGTTTGATGACACTGGAAGGATCTAGAGAGTATATTCATTACAATCCATTGCATTCTATAATAATCCACTACTATAATAAACTATAATCCAAATAATTTCATATATCCTTATCATATTAATAGTGGATTATATTGGATTATATTGGATGATAATCATTTTGTAATGATAAAATCCATGATAGTATATAATGATAACTATGTTCTATCATGTTAATCACCATTTTATATGATGTGTCTGACTAGTCTCCAAACCTTGCAGAGGTGAAGAACGGCAAAGGTTGGAACTTCAGTTGCAGCAGCAGAAGGAGCTGCGGGGATTTCTGGAGAAAAAAACAAAGACATCTCCAAATATTAAACATCCTTCGAAAGGCATGGTTTAGTAGGGCATGAAACCAACAATCTGAAACAAAAACAACCCCAACCTTGGACAACCAAAGATTGACAAAAATGCTGCTGTGATTGGAGAATTTATGGGATATGATAGATGATAATCTAGATTGCAACGTATGGACCTTACTAATCCATCCCCCCTAAAATTACACACCCCCTCAGAAACCATGGTCTAATAGGGAAATTCCACATTCCATTGGGACCACAGAAAAGGGGTGTTTCTCGCAGCTGACCCGGATCGGTTTCGCGATCTCCAGGAAGCTTTGCAACGATTGGAAGGTAAGCAGGTGAGGAGGGCCTTGGGGATATGGCGCTCCACCAAAGCCATAAATAATCTGGTTGGTGGTTTCAAACAGTTTTATTTTCCATAGTATATGGGATAATCCTTCCCATTGAGGAATATTTTTCAAGATGGTTGAAACCACCAACCAAAAAAAAAATGTACCACTTCTTACCCATATGCTCCATGTATGGAATATTTACCAACATTTGGCCTAAAAATCACCCAGTTTTGTAGGTACATTTCTGTAGCCAGCCTGTTTCACACCTGACATCCATGCCCCTTGCTGCTAGGTGGGGGAAGTCCCAAAAGTGAACATGGCGGCTCCGGTGCAGAATGAAGAGAAAGATGAGAAGAAGGAGCCTGAGAAGAAGGAGCCAGAGAAGGCACGGCACGGAATGATTTTAGAGAATAGGATACCACCCAAATCTATGATTTATCATGATTTATCATGATCTATCACTATCTTCCCTGTTAAACTGCCATTTCATGGGCATTACACCAATTTGTATGTTTTGAAAATGAGATCAGAATTGTCAAAGATTACCAACCAATGATTACCACCTGGCGCCGCTGATTTTTTTCCTGGGTTTCATCTCTTTTGGGGGAGCTTCCAGAGCACCAAAATCACCAATCAATATCAAAGTATGAATGGAATATCTCCAGATACATATGGGTTTTAGATGAGTCATATCTATATATATATATACACGTGTATGTAAATATATATATATATATATATGGGTTATAAACCATTTACGAACTGATTCTCAGTCACCCTTGGTTGGCTGGATACGTTGATACATTTTATACGGGGATGGCTAGCGAAAAAATGTAGAAACCGGTGGATTATGTTAGCGACCCCAGCACGACATCACTGTAGATGATGATTATCATACGTTTCTATCTGGTAAATCATCCCCAAAATGGACTTCCAGCTATCCGCATGGTATATGCACATGTACAAACGCATGTATATCATTGATTGTCGATGCGTCTTCTCACCAGCGACTGATGGTTCTAGGAATCATGAATGCGTAAACTGCACCTCTAAACTGTCAAGAAGGGATGTTCACTAGAAACAACGTGTGGTCGTGGGCGCATCTGGTAATGTCGACCCTCGATTAATACACCCCTAGGCTGTTTATTGGGGGGGTACCATTTAAGTATCAGATTATCACTAATTGTTTGGGGAGTACCCCCCTAATCAATAAACCATGGGTAGCATTTTCCATTAATATATTAATGTACCATAATGTACCTATTAATTAGTAGATTAGGTTTATTAATTAAGTCAACCATTAAATGGGTACCTATTAAACCACTATGATATTTGGATGGAAAGGGTCGCCCTACGGATGATGTTCAGCGTGGCTTGGGAGATGCATCGACTTTCTCGTTGTCGAAAAAAGGCGCAGGAAATCCCGGCTGCAAGGTGGTGCCCCCAATTATGAAGTTATTGGAACTATTTGCACCAACTTACCCTCTGGTAAACTAACATAGCTATGGAAAATCACTATTTTTGATGGGTAAATCCACTATTTCTATGGCCATTTTCAATAGCTATGTTAAACTACCAGAGGGTAGCTATATTACTCTGGGTAAATTATAACGACCTCACTGTTCTCCCTCACTGGAAATCATGGTTAGCAATGGAAATTATCCCCAATGGCCGAACTATTCAGGCTAGTGAAATATTATAATTTACCCAGATTGCTATATGGTGGCACCACCTTCTTAGTATAATATATGCTAAAATCATAATCTAAGTTTTTGAATTAACCAAACGATATTTGGTCAGCTTGAAATCTTTGGAGTTTCACCTGTATCACTATTTAAAGATTTTTCTTTGCAATCAATACCCTCTGGTAAACTGACCCATAACCATGGAAAGATCCACCATTTTTCATGGCTAAATCAACGAACTTTCTATGGATTCATTTTCTATGTCGCAAACTGTAAACGTTTATATAGTATATTAACCACTAATCACCATTAACCATCATTAACCATCATTAACCATAAGGGTATATCAACCACTAATTGGTATATTAACCAGAGGCTACTGGTAGGTCGCTAGCAAGTTACCGATGTGGGACCACAGATGGGAATGTCTAGTTTAGTAACCAAACCATCCAACTATGTACCTAATTTTGACCCATACAAGTGATATGGCTATGGATCAATACCTATACATACCATTTTTAGGGGAATGAACATCCATTTACCAGCTAATTTGATGTTCACCAGGGGTACAAGGTTTTGACACACTGCCATATATTTGATGTATTCAGTTGGTGTTTTTACTAAATGAAGCTCTTTTTCCTGATAGGTCCTGATATATCCCGGGAAAGATTTCAAGTTTCCAGGCGCCGAAGGGCACCAAGGGCAAGGGCGGAAAGGCCAAAGGCAAAGGTGGCACCACTCCACCCTGCAAAGGCGGGATGGGGTCGAGGTTTGGAAAATCCGAGCCGCTGAGCCGCCCTATCAGAATCACCCGTTTTTCCCTATTTCATGAAGTACATAAATGTTGGTTGAAAAGGCTGACCCCCAGCTGATATGTGTTGGACTTAAATTCCAGTGGAGACATGACTGGAGGAGTCTGTTCTTCAAAAAAGCACTCCTCTGCAGGGTGAGACGTGCCATGGATGGGGCAAATCATAGCGACTTCAGGATGATCTCACCAGAATTCATGGCTAGTAAGCAGAAACTTCCCCAAATGGACTTACACTCTGGTTATGTCAAAATAGATCTTGAAAATGACCATTTACTTCGTGGATTTACCCATTGAAAATGGTGGATCTTTCCATAGTTATGGGACAGTTTACCAGAGGGTAGTTCGTGGTTTTTACTATCATGTGGTTGGAAACCCTGATTGATGGGTAATGATTGTAGCTCATGATAGTAGAAAAAGCTGACCAGTGACTATTGATGTTAAAAGCCATATGATTGTAGCTCATGTTGTTTCGCCTTTTTTCCTCCAAGTTCTTGAACCTTAGCCAAGTCGCTGGTGGAATCAGCAGCGGGGTGATAACCATTTGTGTCTTGCATTTCGCTGCAGGTTCCAATGATCTTGACATATATCATATCCATGTAACCATTGTCATATATATATATGGGTAAATTATAACGACCTCACTGCGACCTCACTGGGAATCATGGTTGATAAGGGAAATCATCCCAAAATGGCATTAATTCAGGTTAGTGAAATATTATAATTTACCCAGATATATATATATAGCAAAACCGACACTCAACCACACCTAGTTTTACAATATGTTGCAGTTCTTCAAAAAGTAAAGAAAAACACTTCATAGAAATAGCAACTATTTAAGATAAGGTTTTTAATAAATTGGTTTTAAAGAAGATAAAAACCACTTCACAGTTCGTGGGACAACCCATGGCGTCTCCTTGGGCAGGAAAGGGCAAAGCGGCCAGTGAAGAGCCACGCATGCCTGAGGCGCGGGAACCCCATCCCCCTAATTTCACTAGGGTTTATGGAGGATAAAACTATAGTTAATGATTGTTAATGATGGTTCACAACCACTGGTTGGTGGGTTCAAACATTTGGATTATTGTCCATTTCATACATGGGATGTCATCCTTCCCATTGACGAACTCATATTTTTCGAGATGGTTAAAACCACCAACCAGATTGGAATCCTGATTCATGGACAACATTATGCTTCACTATAGGGTTAAGGATCATTGAACTAATGGTGATGAATAGTACATTCCCATCCTTCCATTAATATTAGCGTTTAATACAGCTATCCAAAATCCTTGGGCTGGACGGTCCAGCCTCCATGTTTTCATTATTCACATCCATCAAAAACACAAGGTGGTGCCCCCCCAGGTATGCTTGTTGGTTTGCAAACAATAGTAAGTATAGATATATCCACCATAAACCATAGCTGGTTGGTGGTCTGGAACATTTTTTGTTTTTCCATATATTGGGAAGAATACTCCCAACTGACTAATTCTTTTCAGAGGAGTAGGTATACCAACCAGATAGCTATCAGTTATAGTTATAGGAGTTTGCACCAACTGAGCGAGTCCGAACTGGGGATCCACCAATCCCAGGTATTTGCTGCACCCATCCCCATAGATATCATCCCAATCTCCAAATGCTCCACAGCAGTTGAGGTGACACCAAAGACGGCGATGAAAAAACTCTTTTGGCCGGCGACCAAGATGGGAAGATTCGGGTGGTTCGCCATGGTTCACCAACACGGAGAGGGATATATGGTATGTTTGCTGGTAAAAACCAACAAACATGTGGGATTTTGATGGTTTTTACATGTCTTTACCAACAAAAATGTGGACTCAACCAACAAAAACATGAGGACTTGGGATCGATATGAAGGGATTTATATTCCGATCATTGGGCAGTCTTAATACCCTCTGGTAAACGTTTAAAGTTATAACAGATATATCTATGTATAGTTGATATGAAATATCAGATAAACAGATATAGTTGATATATGTTGATATATCCATTTAATTACCCTCTGGTTGTGTCAAAGTAAATATTGAAAATGGCCCATAGATGATTTACCCATGAATAGCATGGTGGATCTTTCCATAGTTCTTTTGGACAGTTTACCAGAGGGTAGTTGACATGTCTCTCATTGTCTCTTTCAAAATACCTACGATGTGTTAACGATGTCTCCAGTGCCTGGAAAATGTCTCCAAAAGTTCAGTGCTTTTTCTCAGTTTGAAGTGATATACCCTTTGGTAAACATACAAAAAGCTATTGAAAATGGCCATAGAAATAGTGGACTTTCCCATTAAAACCAGTGATTTTCCATAGCTATGTTAGTTTACCAGAGGCTAGGTCAACCAGGTCAAAGATCAAAACAACATCCCTTGGTTTTGCCCGCGCCCGACTCCCCTGGAAAATCCCCAGACGAGATGGGACATGTTCATGAGAAAATCATCGAATGGGTCATAGCTGCCATAGCTAAAATAACCAAAGGGTACCCTCTGGTAAACAAACAGTTTGCTATTGAACATGGCCATTTAGTTCGTTGATTTACCCATTAAAAATGGTGGTTGTCCATAGTTATGTTAGTTTACCAGGGGGTAATCATAATTTTCTCACTGAAACTGCAATGCTGAGGTAAAGAAAAATTGCCATATTTGACCAATTGCCGGATTTTCTCATTCAACAGCCTCAGGAGTCGGTCCTCAACGTTTGTAAAAACGTAGACTAAGATGATGAGAATATGATGTTCATGCTGGATGTCGTGCTGGTTCTTTGCACGCAAAGGCTCGATATTGAAAGGATCCTAGTGACAAGTGGTGATTGGATTTCCTATTGCCAGGCTTCAATGGCTTCAGCAAGGTCCACAGATGGTCCAATCTTTCTGTTCTCTTCATTTTCCTTGATCCATGGTGGGGAAATCGTGAATCTTTCGGAAAAAAAACTCAATAAAAATCGAAACTCAAGATAAACTCTTGATTTAAAAGTGAATCTCAGGGTTGAACATAAGACTAGGAATCTCAGGACTCCCTGAAATGTCCTGCGACCCGGATCTGCCATGTCAGGAATCCCTTGAAGTTGGGAGAGACCACATCGGCTGCTCGGTCACATCACGGTGATTGGATGGATTTTGGTGTTCAGAAATGATGATTACCCTCCAATGGTTATCTAATGGTTATGATAATGGTTATGTAATAATGGTTATCGAAGGAAGTTTAGAAGTCAAACTTCCAACTGTATGGACAGATGAAAAGTAGAGCAGGGCAGAGGCAGAGAGAAGAGAAAGATTAGAAGAGAGAAGATCAGAGAAGAGAAAGAGTCAGAAGAAAGAAGATGCAGATGCGCGAAAGAGTAGGAAAGTCGCGAAACACTGTGTTTTTCCAATGATTTGAAGCTCCAGAGGGTCGAAAAGTAGGCTCGCTAGAGCGGCGGGTGCGGAGCCAGCTGGCCAGAAATGAGATGAAAAAGTGCACGCCGTTGTGGCGCGAAGCACATTTCGAAGTCAAAATGTACAAAACACACCATGCTCGGACCACTTCTGGAAGTTGCGATGTCAAAAAAGTGCACGCCGTTGTGAAGCGAAGCACATTTCGAAGTCAAAATGTACAAAACACACCATGCTCGGACCACTTTTGGAAGTTGCGATGTCAAAAAAGTGCACGCCGTTGTGAAGCGACGCACATTTCAAAGTCAAAATGTACAAAACACACCATGCT
>Ga0126342_10003590_pt1:5000-25751 | contig 25751 bp, 27 predicted proteins | sample Cyp1metagenome_FD_92528 | JGI IMG/M metagenome (GOLD analysis project Ga0126342, IMG submission 92528) | Coral microbial communities from Lord Howe Island, Old Settlement Bay, Australia - Cyphastrea 1 metagenome | ecosystem: Host-associated > Invertebrates > Cnidaria > Coral ... | reverse complement strand
TTGCAGCGCCACCCGCCCCCCGGAGCGTCGCAGCGTCGCAGCGTCGCAGCGCCACCCGCCCCCGGGAGCGTCACAGCGCAACGTCGGAAACCCACGCTTCGGCCCCCTTTGCCCCTGCACTGGATAGATAGATAGATAGATAGATAGAGAAAAAGAGAGATAGAGAGAGAGATAGATAGATAGATAGATAGATAGATAGAGAGAGAGAGGTAGAGAGATAGATAGATAGATAGATAGATAGAGAGAAAGGGAGATAGATAGATAGATAAATAAGAGATAGAGAGATAGAGAGATAGAGAGAGAGAGAGAGACAGAGAGACAGAGAGACAGAGAGAGAGAGAGAGGCAGAGAGACAGAGAGACAGAGAGACAGAGAGACAGAGAGATATAGATAAAGAGATAAAGAGATATAGATAAAGAATGATAAAGAGATATAGAAAAAGAGATATAGATAGAGAGATATAGATAGAGAGATATAGATAGAGATTTAGATAGACAGATAGATAGATAGATGGATAGATGGATGGATGGATGTATTGATCGATAGATGGATGGATTGATAGATAGATCGATAGATAGATAGATGAGACAGACCGGGGTTGTGGCCCACAAAATGTTTGAATCATTGGGATTTCATGGGATATACAACATATGCAACAAACATTAACGACACAACTTGGGGCGCATGGGGGGCCTGGGAGATCATCCCATAGAGCCTGGGTACCCTCCGGTAATTTAACAGTTTGCTAATGAAAATGGCCCAGTCAGTTCTTTGATACACCGAACTTAAAGATGGTGATCCTCCATAGCTATGTTAGTTTACCGGAGGTAATGTTGAGTTTATATGATTAAGCAGTCCGAATTGATCAACACCCACAGTCCCAAAAAATGTTTGGCACTACTTTGGGTTGGTCCCTTCCTATCAATAAACGTGTGCGAACCCTCCTATTGAACAACACCCTGCTCAGAGATCCTAATTTTGTGGTAGTCTGGATATAGATATTTTTTGATGTTTTTTTGTTTAAATGGTTGAACAAGTAATGTTTTGAAGGGATGTCCCATGCCCAATCTCACCCCATTGGGAGGGAGGTTGCCACTGAAAAGAGAAATCGCGACCCATTGGCAGGCAGGTTGGTTGTTTTCTTATGTATGACAAACCCTAGTGTTTTAATTGTGGGGGGACTCTTACCTTTTAGGGGTGGGGTTATTAATACGAACTTGGCAGTATTATTGAGATGTCAGCACAAGACTAGGATATAACCAACTGCTGCCAGGACTATACAATAGATGGTTGCTAGATGCTGCTGGTTTTAGCGGAATGGTGCATCCAAACAAAGTGCTCTTCTGGAAAGCTAACATGCGAACCAACAAAAATGCACCCGTGATTGCCATGTCTTGCTGGACTGAGGGGATGTCAAGAAGAAACAATGGATGTTGCCATCAATTTTAGGCGATTTTCTGCAACTGTTCCATTCAATCAATTCTGCAACTCAAAAAGACTGCGTTTTTTTGCTGTGAGAAAATTGGAAAAAATGAACGAAACAACCTAGTATTTTCAGGTCGTTGTCCTTAACCATGGGGATTTCTGTCCAGTGACCGGTCACTCAGGTGGCGGAGTTTAATCAGCTTCTGTCGCTTGCGCAAGTTGGTGCAGGCTATGCCTAGCTATACTTGACTAAAGTGGAGAGTGCCCCAGGTATATAAGATCTCCAGCCATATAATATATATATATACATATGTACATAATACTATACTATACTATACTATATTATACTATATTACACTACTATACTATACTACACTACACTGCACTGCACTACACTACACTACACCACACTACATACATACATACATATATATATATATATCATGATATATACGTAAATATCTACATATGGGGTATATTTGGTATGCGGCTGACGATATATGGGTGTTTTACAGGTGTGATATGGGTTGCAAATCATATACTTTACTAAGTGCGGTGCGCATCCAAGTCCTGTACGTTGGTTAATAGCTAAGCTTTTGATTGGCATATGGTTGATGTATCTGTAGTTGGAGAGTGTTATACAGGAACTTGTGTCTAGGGACCGTTTCCTTTGTTGTAAAAATGAAAACGAACAAAATACAATCTTGAAACTGCTGTACTTGTACACTGTTGGTGACTCATTTCCTGTTTGAAAAATTGGGGTTACTGCACATTGAAAATCTCAACCACATAGCTGACATAGCTTTCATATGGTGGGAAAGGTGGACTATTTTTCCTGAAAAAAATGGATCACATAGCTGATTAGCCGAATGATGTGTCAATCAAATGAGTGAGTACATCGTGCGACATATGCATATAATATATATATACATACAAAAGCGCATGGTTTTCCAGTTCAAGTGGAGCGCTCCCATTACCGTTCTTGGCAATGGTTGAAAGCTTCCCTGACTGTCAATAAAAGAAAGAACAGTTCCGTCATTGGATTGATGTAAAAGTATCAGAAGGCATTTTGGCCTCCAGGGTAAACCATCCCTGGATGATTCATGAAGTACATAGATGTAAAAGACACAACAATATGGAATAGCGCGGAAACCGATGAGAACAATCATAATCATGATGATAGCAATGATCATTTCCTATATGGCAGTGGGTCAAAACCTTGTACCCCTTCTGTTCACATCAAAATAGCTGGGATTTATGGATGTTCATCCCCCTAAAAATGGTATAAAAATAGGTATTGATTCATCCCCATATATGGTTAATATATAATTAATGATGGTTACCAATGGTTACCAATGGTTAATAATGGTTAATAATGGGTGATACTGGAGCTTTCCATAGTCATGGGGTACCCCAAATGACCTTTGTTTGATCACGTCATCACTTTTTTTGGTGGTCTACTGCCAGGCCGTCCCAGATGATCGCACGGAAGCAGAGCGGAAGGTGGAGCGGGTCGTGGCTGAGGCGCGGTACATCTGACCCGGTTGGGGATGGTTGGGGTTGGTTGGATCCCTTCATTACTTAGATACCTTAGCACAGAAAAATGCATGGTGAATAATATATATATATATATATAAATGCTAATAATGATTTATACTATTTTATACTGGTTAATATCATCACGATGTTTGAAACAGTTTTTTTTTATGGTTGTTTAGCTGAACCTTCGGGATGGCAATGGAAAGAATGGGGATTTAACCAACAACAATGATGGGTCTAAATACCTGGGATACCCTCTGGTAATCAAACATGGCCAAATGGGAAATGCGGTAAATGGAGGCTTTAATGGAGAATCATCGGACGAAATATGTAGGGGATTTGCATTGCCATGTTTGATTCCCGGAAGGTAAAGTGCAGCAACCCCATTTGACCTGACCGTGGATGATGCTTAGTGATGCTTAGTGTATAGGGGAAATCAACCCCAGCAACCACGTTTATAAAGGAGAACCCTAAGCATGTTGTTATTGGGGGGTTCGGTTAGGTTGGCTTAAAATGTCTTTTAGGTTTTAGGCCAAAGTGCGATGGATTCAATACCCGACAAAGCCCACCATCTCTGAGGCCAGTGGATCTGGGTTTCTTGGATGCAGCGTGTTTCATCAATGCATATGGTTTTGATACCTGAAAAACCTGGGGAATTGGGACAATGAAACATAGGTTTTTGTTTGGTAGCAATGATGATAAGCTGAAAACCAACATTTTTTTGGGGCGCCCTATTTTCAGACACATCCATATACTTTTGCATACATATTTCCACATGTATGTATAATTGTATATGTGTTTGTGCGCGAGCCCGCTTATGTCAACGTCTAGTTTTGACATGTATGCTGTAATTATGCACCTAATGTATCCATATTTCAGCCGATTGCAAGGGAAAATTGAAGCAACCATACGGTTTGGAAAAGGGATACCTATGCCCACATATTACTACTCAGATTATTGCAGGCAAATATGCATAAAAATCTTCCCAGTCACCTGTGTTACACGCATTATACAATTCATAGGTTGTTGTGCTGTTTGTTTCAACATTTTTCCGTTTATCTATGTGTTTATTTTTTTTCTATCCATCTATTTGTGTGTCATCTATCTGTCTATCTATCCATCCATCCAATTGCCTATAGATATCAAGTGTTCCAGATTTATCACATGAATATGTGGTCTGGCATTTATAGACAGATTTCACGTGATATTTGTCTTTATCATTCTTTATCAGATATTTACAATAGATAATATCACACACACATATATATATTTATTTATCCATGCCTGTTTCATACTGATTAAAAATTGCCCAGGTATGGACGGCCCTCGCCTGCAGCCGCGGCCCGTGCTAGTGGCTCAAGCGGCTCACGGGCCAGGCGAGAATCACCCAAAAAGATCCCCTTGGAATTGAACAATGCGGGGAAAATGGTGAGAAATTAGGGTTTCCAGAAATGGTACCCAGTAGCCCAATAGCTGGACGGTTCTTAATTGAAAATCCTATGAAAAAAAAAGGTGATTTAGGGGTATCCCTATTTTAAGAAACCTCCAAATTAGGGAAAATGGGAGTGTAAACATGTTTTTTACAGCACAAAAAAAGGGGATGATCTGATTCTACACTTGGTACAGTAAAGTTAGAACGTGGTGCTATGGCTATAACTATAACCCAATTCCAAATGGGTGCCATAGGCCATAGATTTCTTATGCCACTGGCTGTTTCACAACCGGCTAATGAACACATATGGTATGCCCAACTGGCACGTCTATTTTACCAGAAGGACATCATTGATTTTGATAGATTATGATGGTGATATTTGGCTTTGACTTGACTAGGTTTGACGAACTTCGGATTGAAAGTAGGTGAACGTTGATTGGAATAAGTTGAAATAAACATAGCTAGCACCAGCCCCAAAAATGCATGTTTGACGGTTTTCATGGCAACAGTTTTGTTTGGGGAGTCAATCAATCTCACAAACACGATCCAAGCTGGTATATGGTGTATTGTGAAAAATGTCTCAGATAAATATCCAAAACTGCATGGGTTTGAAAGTCTCAAATCCCTGATTTTCCCAATTCCAAACCACAAAAATTGAGGCCCATCCCCCAATGAAGCCTGCAGGCCGTCGGCCGCCAACGCTCGGGTGGCTGTGCCGCAGGCACGGGCCGATTTTTTAGGCAACTGTCAATGGATGAATTTCATATTTGGAGTAATGCCAAAAATACCTAGAACAGTATTATAATACATCATTATATACTATATATATATATATATATTTATTTATATAGCTGGGAAAGTAGTTTATATATTTTATATGATCTAAACATGTATCAAAAATAAGCCATACATCTGGTTGGTGTTTTGGAACATGAATGGATTATGACTTTCCATTCAGTTGGGAATGCCATAACCCCAACTGACAAGTTCACTGGGATGATCCCAGGCCTACATCGCTGCGGGAGGCGATGATGGAACTCTGTGGTGACTTGGCATGGATTTCGCCAAGGAAAAGGGACGAGAGAAACCACAGAAATGGTGATTTAACCAGCAAAAATCATGATTTAGCATGATGCAGCCAACAAAAGTGCAGATTTAACGAGCAAACATGTGGATTCATGAATCTGGATAAATCATCTTGTGGGAAACCATCCCAAAAATCAGCAAGTTTCATATTGAATTATTATAAATATAGTTTATCCAATTTGTATCATTTCTCGGTAAACCTTGGATGGGTACTTTAATACTGACCATGTGTTGGCGATAATTCGGCCATGATTCGATCAGCAAAAAATCTACGGCCGCATTTGTCCAAAAAATCTGAGCGCCAAGACACAGAGATCCCGATGGATCTCTGGATACATCTCAATCATATGGCAATCTACTCATACCCTCTGGTAAACTAACATAACTATGGAAAATCACAATTTTTAATGGGAAAATCCACTATTAATGGTCATTTTCAATAGCTATGTTAAATTACCAGAGGGTACTCATATCTATTCATATCTATTCAAAATTAAACTAACTTAGCAGGGTAGCAGCAAACCACCAAGACCTCACAGGAACTCCTTCTTTCTGCAGCAGCTGGTGACCATGATTTCCAGGCGCCTTGGTAGCAAGTTCAACAGCTTGGTGGTTTGGGATATTTTTGTCCCAGGTCCTTGAAAAAATTGGGATACTCTTCAGCAGTTAAAAAATATGGCAAGCTGGAAAATCCCCGAACTACTATATGCAGGAGGTTTATAGCTGGCAAAATCATCAAACGAACTGAATTAGGATTTTCCAGCCTGCGCCATGTTTGATGACACCAGAGGGTGTTCCAACACCCAAAATGCCATGTCAATCCCTGTAATCAAACGTGGCTCGAAACGGCCTAGGATCCGGGAGGAAACTCATCGCAGGGCGGTGGTGAAGAAGCAACCCGGCGGGCATGGCGAGTGGATGTTGCTGTTGAGCCTGATGTGTGTGAAAGTTTATTTGTATATATATAGCTATGTTGGTTTCAAAATGTTTCATGTATATGAATATGTGTTTTGTTTTCTTGTTGTCCGGCTAACTATTTGGGATGATGATTCCACCTTAAGATTTTGTTCAGATGGGTGCAACCACCAGGTAGATAGATCGATCGATAGATGGATAGATGGATAGATGGATAGATGGATGGATGGATAGATCGATAGACCGATAGACCGATAGATCGATAGATCGATAGACTATCGATCTATCGATCGATAGATAGATTTAGGTGATGCTTAGGTATAACTGCAGCAAGAGGGAGGGCTATGACACTATAGAACTATGACTATACCCTTCAAGAGGAGGGAATTGGCATGAAAGATGTGCTGTTTGATTGTTCAAGGAGGTTCCACTACCTTTCAATATTGATTCTATCATATATAGGACTCCAGTTCCCAGCAAACGACTAGAAACCAAGGATTACGCAGATCTTGGCTGGAGAACTGTCAGTGTGGAAGCCCTACGCTGTTCGTGATGGATCGAACCTCATGCTCTGGCAGAAGGTGGTGGCTCCTTATCCGCACGGTGGTTGGAATGGTTGGCTGCTTCCAGCCATTCTCTACTTAGATGTGTATCCTTGTGGGGAAAGGCCATCCAAAGGGCTTACCCTTTGGTAATTTAAAATTGTGTTGGGACATTCATCCATTATTTGAAACCTTATTTGCAAACACCCGCGTGTGTGAAAATGTATTTTTTTCCCATGAAACATGGGATATTTTCCTTGACCAGGTTATATAGATTTTTCTGGAGGGTATCCCCAGCCAAGGAGGAGACCCCAACCATTGGGAACGCGCGGCTCATTTGGTGGGTGGAGATTGATACCCACGGAGTGCAGGCTTAGACGACGTCCGTCGCACTGTTCCGTGTGCTGAGAATGCGACAATGGAAACACCAAAGGACAGGGGGATATAGGTTTGTACCCGTTTATTTTTCTCCAGATGTGGTTGTATACTTCATGAATATCATTGAGCATACTTTCCGCAATGTCATGGGACATGAAACAGATGTGTTTAATGTGTGTATTATTGTGTATTGTGATATTGGCATCGTGCAGTTATTTTTTGTCAGCATCCATTTGATGTCGCTTGGCCAATTTTCATAAATTTTCCAAGTGGGCCATCTTCACCAGTGGCACCACAAGCGACCAAACCTCGTCAATTCCAGTCGGATTCAAACCAATCAAACATAGGTTCTTGACAAAGATCCATCAAATATATGATATAATTTATATATATATATATTCAAATATATCATATCAGTTCATCATATATCTATATATATATATATAAGTTATAGATGATTATAGTATTTTTGCCTATTTTTGCACAAGATGACCCCAGGCCACCAGATGTTCTTGGCGCTTTGCCAAGGTGGTGGTCTTGGCTGATTTGGTGCAGGGAGATCGCTTGGTTCAAGCCAAAGCCAGGGCCTCCAACTATCTGCGCACCTTCTCGGATGCTGGGCTGGGAAGTGGATTCAGGTGGTTTAGGTGCGGATAAACAAGTTTTACAAAAACAAATCATGAAGGAAGACATGAATTGCCCTGATTTTCTTTGACTTGACTTGAGTGTTCATTGAGTGGTCCAGAGCTGATCATGCTGCCTTGCCAACTTGCTGGGCTAATTCAAGCACTTGCTTGATTGCTACTTCTAGGGGCTTAAGGCAGAGATGTCGTATGCTGGATCAACATGATCAGTAGCCCACTGGATCGAGTCACCATTGAAATTCGTAACTGCTTGGGGGTGGTTTGTGGTCAACATGTGTCCGACTATATTTCCGTTTTTGGTTGATAGAGAAGATGTCCGGAACATTCCGGAAGCCTGTGCAAAATTTGTTTTCACATGTTTTCATATATTTGTTTGGCATCTCATTTCCTTGAATAATTGGTTTCAGGATGTTTCAGGTAGAATTCTCAGGAAGCCCTTGAATCTGATTGGAAAACCGCTGGTTCCCTGAAGGGTTTGGTTTTTCCGGGGTCATTGGATAGCAGCTGAGCCAAGGATGAGTGCTTGACACGATGTTTGGATCGCCAGGCGCGAAAGCCTATCACCGCAGCCAACAGAACAATTCCAGAGACCGTGCGCAGGTGGAGGATGGACGCCGCGTTTTGCTTGAACCTCAGTGTGGATATCGTCCCATGCAGCCTGAAGCAGTGAAATCCTTTCTGAAATCCACATGATGTATTTTTTTTATATGATATATACATTGATATATATTGATATACTGTATATAGGTGCTGCTTTTCATCAGAACTTGACCGATGACTATATTTATATATAGTGGCTGCATCTCCTTTTTTTTGTGGCTTAACCAAAGCATACAAAAGCCGCATGTGTGTGTGTCTGTGGATCAGGCTTTGTAAATGCCCCATGTATCCGTTCATAAATGTTACCCATTTTATCCCATTTTCGAGATTATATATATATAATGAACATCGGCTTCAGGTGGCTGTTGCTGTTGGATACAACAGCGTGAGACAAGGGGTTTTCTTATGGTGCATCCAAAAAGGGATGCCAAAAAAAGGACATGGTACTGGTTCATCGTTATTATCCCATTGGCATAGCCTGTACCGTCAACAAATCCCATTTCTGGGCAAATCCGTCAGCCTCTTCCTGCCACGGAAAGAATCGTAAAGATTATCCAATTGAATTGGTGACTCTTGAACGCATCTCTTGTTAGCTGGGCTTGAAAGTCCCTACATTCAAAAGAAAGACAAGATATCATAGTATTCCTATTTTTTGTATGTTACATCAGTGTTCATTTTGTTGTTGGCATATCGACCTAGAAACAGGGTGGGTTAAACCTTGGTATGCTAGATACCCACATTTGTCCTAACCATTCCCAACCCCACTATTTTACAGCCATAATACTTATATATCACACATTTTATCTTGAATCTGACTGACCCCAATTTGGCATGGTTACAGTAATTCCAAACATCATATGATGTTCTCATAATTTTGTTGGTACTAATCACACATGATTCTCCCATAAGAACCTACATGTTTGATATATATAGGATGTTCAATTAATGTACCACGTTTGTACATGTAACATTTATATACATTTATCCCAATTTCCAGGATTTCTGTATATGTTGTCAATACAATTGCCCATTTGACCCAACATTCAACCCCTCAAAAACAACGGGGCGCCTTAGGACCAAGGCGCCCCGGGGGCCCGGGGGGTCCCGCTGCCCAAAAGGCCCAAGCACTTCACGGAGAGTTTCGAGCGACGTCGGCAGCAGCCGGGCGGAGCGGAGGCGCCGTGGCCGCCGTGGCCGCCGGACCGGTGCAGCTGAAGGGAAAAACCCATGGCTTCCTGTAGATTTACCCTCAAACTGAAACATCTTTAGACCACGAATTCATTGTAGATGAATTAATTCATTGTAGATGAATTTACCTTATGTAAATCCCATGGGATGTACCTTTAAATCCTCTTAAATCACCAATGAATCCCATTAAACCAGCACACAATACACCTTGAAACTCCATTCAATGGCCATCAACCAGGTCTTGGAACCTGATAGCTCCGACGCACAGGACGGGTTTTCCAACGTTGGTTGGAGAAAATCTGTGGGTTGGGGTGAAAAACCATCAAAAATGGTGGTTGAACCTTCAACATGGATGAACATGGTGGTTTAACTATCAAAAATGGTGACTGAACGAGGAAACATGTTGATTTCACCAACAGAATTCAGGATTTCACCTATAAAGAATGGTGACTTAAGACAAACAAAAAGATTCAAGCAAGAACAAATGAATGAATCATGGGATTTACCCTGGCAAAATTGGGCCTTCACAATCAGGAATGGGAAAATACATGGAAAACACATAGGAACTCTAGCAAACAAAACTGAAGCACAACTGGTTGTGGATTTCAACTTTATTGTTTTCAACGATACTTGAGATGAATGATTGGTTGAGATGACGAGCATATAGTTTAGCATGGGTTAAAACCACTGCCTGGTTTCATTATTGATATAGTCTTAATCATCACTTTGCTCGGTATCAAAGCTCGTGATTTGCTACAACGATTCGAAGCTTGACTAAATGAAATGGAGAAACATTTGCTGTATACAAAGCCGTGGTCAATGGTAAGTTGGTGGGTTCAATGAACAAAGAAATATGACCTCCTGATGAACATTTACCTTCTTTGCCTGGTACCCCAGGTTAGAAGGTGACTTGCCTACAAAAATCGGAGCTGTGGAATCAGTGGAACATAACAAACCAATCACCGCTGGCAGGATGGTTTGCCAGTCTCCTTGGAAAAACGTTATGCCACTTGGAGATCCATGGTTCCATTAGTGGGATAGAACTAGTATATATGGTATGATCAATAACGGGGAGCGGGAATCATTTTTGTTCCGACATCCAAGTCTGAGATATGAGGGCCCGGCCTGCAGCTGAGGTGATGCGTAGGCTCGGACAGCCCAGTGGCATCGGGGATGCTGGAAACGCTGAGTTGTGAACAGGCCACTGCTGCTCCGAGGACCACTGCGAGAACGGAATGTCATATCCTTGTCAGTTTTATATCCCGGAAATATCCCAATTTTAATTTGTCTAGGCCGCTAGGCCGCTCCGAAAAGATAGGGCCTTCACCTAGGCACGAGCTGGAGTTCCTAGTGCGTCACACGCTGCAGCACGCCGCTTGACCTTGCAAACATGTTTTGGGGTGTGGTTCGGTCGGATTTAAAGCGATGACAGACATTGATGAACCACTTGTTTCATCTTTTTTCGGTATATATAGGGTATGGTTTGTAATCATTGCCTCTCACGGTAAAATAGGAGGCAATGAATGATTCTTCGGCAATTATCCCATCTCCTGATCAACAAGTTACTAAACGAAATTCTATTTTGGTCAGCATCGATCCCAATAGGGGGGTTCATTGGGGTAAGATGTTGTAAGCCAGTTCCTCACTAGGGTGATCCTCATTTTGAGAAGAAATCGTCATGATCATCTAAGGGTTTGCAGTCGTCAGTCTAAGGTGCAGCTTCCTTACAGTCTCGACAACGATGAGCCGCGGCATTATCCTCTGTCATCAATCGTGGCGGGGAAATCCCCGATCAAAATGGAGGTTTTTGTGGGGAAATCAACGAACTAGATAGGGCTAGTACTAAAAGTGGTTGGTGCTTCCTTTTTTTCATGGTGGTTCCTTATCTGAGGGATGATCCCAAGTGAATATCAGGAAACTGTTGGTGACAGTTGCCGTTTTTTCTCTCTTTTGTTCCTGCTGAGGGGTGCCGAACTCTTGTTGTTCTTTTTGTTGGCACTGGAACTGTGGTTTTGTTTCATCCTTGTTCCCATTGCTGAGCACCTGAAGCTCCATATTGTGTAACCGTGAGTTCCCAACACTCCTTGCAAGCCCCCAAGCAGTTGATAGGCCAACCTAATAAGATCACATGAGAACTTGTAGTGAATAGTACTTAGTGATCGTAATATATATATATGTGTGTGTGTATCACACCAGCCAAACGGCATGACACTTGCCAGCTTTTTGAAGGGGGTTCCATTTTGCCTAAGGAGGAAGTTGCATACGACAAAGCAGCCCATGAGGCCAGGGCTCCCAGTGATGAAAGGTTGATGTGGGTGTTGGTTGGCAAATTTTAGCCACCCGAACTGGTTGGCATACAACTAACTAACTAGAACGTGAACTTGAGGGTTTCAACATAGTTCAGCTATTTCTTTATTCCAACAATAGAAAGGGGATGTTTTGCTCCCCCAATGACGTTCGCACATTTTTCAGGGGGTGGCTTAACCACCAACCCTTAGTCATGGCTTTTCCATAGCGCGGCAGGTAGTGTTTCTGCTGGGTCGATCTGGAAGTGGCAAGACCAGTGTGCTGGTGCATTCGCTCTTCCGCTCGGGACCTAAGTGGGTTTAGTTTCACCCAACTAATTAGTTATGCCCCCCCCAAACCCCAATTAACCAACTCATAAACCAACTTAGCTATTGTTTGGGCTCACACCTTTTTATATATATATAAATCTATATAGATCTATGCATATTTATCATATATTGGGGATGATCACAATTCACTGGAAGTCTGGAAGTCCCAAATTCGCTCATTTGGGATCCAGAGATGGAGATTGGGGAGTTAAGATGATGACACTTTGGGTCATGGGAATCAAAGCCAACTTTTTAAGTCCGCTGCGTTAAGGAAACACGAGCCTGAAGCTGTCTCAAAATAATGACGCAGCCGGCCAGTGTTCCATTGATCTCAGTATACTTTTCCCCAAGAATATTGATTTATTCCCAATAAAACTTTGTTCTAAGAACTACTACTTTTTAATCTATAGTTGATTTTCCCAGCTTTTTTAGGTCCATTTATCGAGGATGTTGCCTTTATTGTCCCATGATTTTCCCATTGAAATCCTGGCCATGTTGGACAGCGGTTTATTCGGTGAGGTGCGGCATGCCAAGAGCGGCAGCGTCGAAGCGAAGGTGGTGGAGATGATGAGGCGTTGCTGAGTTTGCTGCTTGGCCTTGAAGGGGAGGAGATACACATAGAGAGAGAGAGAGGGCGAGAGAGAGAGAGAGAGGGAGAGAGAGAGAGAGATTGATAGGTGGATTGATTGATTGATGGATTGATTGACTGATGTACATAATATATACAGAGTGTGTATATATATATATGTAATTATGTATAAGTGAATAGATTGGTAGATGGGCAGATGAATAGGCAGATATAGGCAGATCGATTTTGATATAATGGTGATGTGAACAAACAGAGGATATGAGGAGGTAGATGTTTAAAAAAACTTGCAATGTGAAGAAATGGGTAATTATATGCATATGTAATTAATTCTAGATTATAACTTTATAGATGTGGCAGAAACATGAACTATTGCATAACATGGATCCTGACTGCAGTGAGAAGGTGGCAAACTGCAGCTGACTTCTGCATCACCAAGGTGATAAAGCTGTTATTTGATGGTGAGTTAAATTCTATTTGTTTGGGTATTGCACTGTAATGTATGTAATATCAACCCCGCAGAATTAAACAAGTTCTTGACTATTGATCCAGCTAGTTACCCCCAAACTAGCGGAATCAATCATAATACATATCAATTATATATTATATATATATATATATATATATAGATGTATTATATTGTTATGCATTGATATTGAGCAATAAACTGATGGTTTAGCAAAATTGCAGGGTAACCAATTACACTCTCATTAAAACCCTTACTTTCCCTGTTGTATTCACCATTAAAACCAGGTTAATCAGAAAAACAAAGTCCATTAATTCCTCATAAATCGAACATCAATCCCATCAAATTCTCATCACTCACCAAAAGAACCCCGTTCAATCCTATGAACCCTACTTAGAAAAGTAGCATTTCCTGCTACACGTCACCCCTTCGTAGATTCGCGAGGCTGGTGACGCGCTCCCCCGTCCTGGCAGACTCCATCCGCAAGCTCTTCGCACAGATGCAAGCAGGACCTGCAGGAGGTTCTGCAGGGCGGAGATGGTGGAGATTTGGAGCAGTAAAAGTGGTGGACTAACCATTGGTTTTGGGAGGATTTTGTGGGGATTTATGGTGATTTAACGGGATCGAATGGTGTTTTATTGCGATTTAATGGGATTTTATCGGATTTCATGGCGATTTAATGGGATTTTATCGGATTTCATGGTGATTTAATGGGATTTGACCGGATTTCATGGAAATTTGTGATGAACCCCAAAATAGCTTGAAATTATGGATGTTCATTCCCCGATCGATGTATTTATAGGAATTGATCTATATGATCTCAACCAATGGCCAATTACATGGAATTCACCAGCAGAAATCAAGATGTCACAGGCAGAAATGGAGAGTTCACAAGCACCAATGAACATTCTAGCAGCAACAAAATCAGAAATCATCAACTGAACTAGGTATTTATTTCACCAGCAGAAATGAGGATTTTGCCCGTAGACAACCAAGAATGGGGAGGACCAGAAAATGTATTCTTAATCTTGGGTATGGTTTTTTGATAACCAACAGCTGATACAGTGGGGTTCGATATGTTAAACATCATTAGCAATTGGATTTACCACTGGTATTTTCAATCAAGGGAAGCACGTGGATGTTACTTTGAAATGATGGCCCTTCTTCCAACTAAACCCTCGGGCCACGCCCTTTTTTCCGGAAGACCATCTAAAAGAGGATGATTTTCCACTTCCAGCTTCCACTGATCAGCCGGGGTGTATAGTTGGAAGGTCACAGTCAATCCATCCCAGACTTGGCTGGAATTCAGGTTGGTGACATGATAGTATTCGCCTAGAAGCCTGAAGGTGGTGCCTCACCATTATACAAGTGGTCATATCCCCATTGCCCAGACTTGGATGATGGGAAGTGTTGCGGGAAAATTCATATTTGCTCGTAAGAACCCTGGTTGCAACTGTTGATTTTCCCTTACATTCAGTTACTTCATGTTGTTAAGTGCCTCACCATTATGACTTGTCGGATTTTTATCATTATTACAGATTTCCCGTGATATTTTGTTACTCTTTGGTCTAAAATAACGGAACGAACTGGAAAATCACCATGTTTCATAGGTATAGTGAATCAACAAACTAAATCAAAGATATAGATAAATAATGATAAATATAGTTAAATTAGCATTTATCATAGGTAAATCGACCAAACCAAATCACCTCACCATGTGTCATGGGTAAATCATCGAACAAACAATGGCCATGTTCTTTGGCCAGGCTCCACAGAATCCACGCAGGCTTTGGAGGACCTGGCAGGTCGGATGGGCTCTCTTCAGAGCCCGTGGCTGGTAAACGGTAAATGGCTGGTGGTGAGTGGCTTCTGGATAGTAAATTTGAGATAATTAATATTAATTAATGGGATATAATGGGAACCAACTTCTACAAGGTCAACCACGGGCGATTGTTGAAGTTCCCATGGGAATTTTGGTGGCGGGCCACGCGGTTTTCTTAGCCATGGCCTCTTTCCGGAGTAGTTGGGAGCGAGCCAAAGAGCTATATTTGATGGGGGGAACAGCATTTCCCAAAAGTGCGTGATTTTTTTGGGGGAGGGTTGGTGTGGGGTATCCAAATCAATAGATCAGCTATGATTATGATGATTTGATGAGCCTTGGAATGCAGGTAGCGGTGGTTTAACAGGTGTGGAGCAGTCGTGACCAGCATGAAAATTTACACATTCAGCAATCTTCGGTACAATGAGCACAAGAGCAAGGAGTCAGATTGTTGGTTGTTGCTGGTTATTGATCCCTCTACGATAAACCCAACTGATCTCAGATATATCTCAGATTTCTCCAGGCATTGAACTTGGTGTCGTCAAGGAAGAGGAGCGTCGTCAGTCGCTTGTCACTTAGCGAGGCCTGGAAGCTGAATCTATAGGATTCTATAGGAATATATAGAATATATGGGAACTCTATAGGAGATCTACAGGAAATCCACGATTTTCTGGGTCCTCAAGCAAAATCAAGAGAAGAAATGGGATGATCCCCATTGACTTTCGCATTTTTCGGGGGTCTCAAGACTTGTGGCTTCACCAATCTTCACTCCAGAACCACTTCAATGCTGACACTGGGCTTGAGGATGTCACACCATGTGCATATATATATAATATATATACAATTATATACATACATATACATACATATAGAGGGAGAATGTGTATATATATATATATATCTATCTATCTACCTATCTATCTATCTATTTATCTATCTATCTACCTATCTATCTATCTATCTATCTATCTATAGATGACATGCATCAAGAACTGTGCGGTTTGTTGCAGATTAGATCCCAGGTTTCGGCCACCACCGAAGAGCCTGGAAGACGACGTCTTTGATCCGTCCGAATCACCGGTGCCTTGGCAGTGGCAGTGCCGTGGCGTCCAACATGTTACTGTTGAACTGGGGAGAGTAACGGGAACTTCACCAAGAATAAGGATGTCAATGATGTCACCATCATGGATTTGCAAATTTAGCCTGTTCTTAACGTCAATGGATTGGTTTAAGGGAAACATCTACAGGTAAAACGGTAAAACCGTGTTTTTTGGAAACATGGGGCTATCCTGTTAGATTTTCTTTTAAACCCGTCCAATGATGAAAATAAAGGGAATGATGGGGATTTAAGCAAGAAAACGGATACCGTCAAACATTGGGATTTAACCTGAATCATGGGGAGTGGTGAACGCTGAATGATGGAGGAGTTCTGATAAGTTCTGTAGATCCTGTAGGTTTTTACATGTTTTTTGCGCGTTCTGAAGGTGGAATCCTGTTGGGCCCAACTATCACTTCGATTGTGTTGGCACTGCGGGGTTCTTAACGGTAGAGTTTGCCCCCCCCGGTTCTTTAAAGGGCTTGAGATCCCTTGACTATAGGCCAACTCCGGTGTTTCCATGTCGCTCGGAATACCGAGTAGTGAGTAGAGGTGAAATCCCACACGTACCATGTTTGATTTTCCCATCAGGAATTGTCATCCCCCCAATTGAATTCGGGACCGGATTTTCATCAATATTTGATCCATATTTGGTCAATATATTGATCAATATTCGATCATAATATATCCAATGATAAGGATGATCAATATATTGATATACCCATGTATAACATATATACATACATATATATATACATATATGATTATATGGAAATCCTCCAGGATGGTGACCATCCCCGGTATGCACAGTGCCACAGGTCATCACCTGCTGGGATTCCTTGTTGCTGATGCTGGACCGGTCGATCCAAGGCGCCCCGGAGAGAGCTTTTCTCACGGAATGAGTTGGAGATTATGAAGCCACTAGTGTTTCAAAAACTGGAAAATACATGAAGTGTTTGATGTTGGTATCATTTGGTATCCATGTTTTCCATTGTTTTCCCAGATCTGCCAAGGAGCAATCGAGTTTTCCAACCACATAGCTAGATTTGGCTGGTGATTTTGCTTGTTTCTGTGCTTATCCTCCAAACACTTGGGGGTAAATCTCCACGAGGCGAAGCCTTTTTTCGGCAAGTGGACCCCAGCACCAGCCGCGTGACGCAAGCGTTGCAGCGTTGCTTGGCTGGGTCAAATTGATGGGATACTGATGGGCTTTTAGTCCCAAAGGGGAGGGGTGGCAGGGGAAAATGCAGAGGAACACATGTTTTCTCTTCACGTGAAACATGCGGCTTTCCATGGCTTTTCTGTAGTAAAATGTCCTTTGATAAATCAATCCAGTGATTTTGGATGATTTTGGACGAAAGAAACCGTTCTGATGCAGGCCCAACCTGCGTGTCAGATGTGAGTCCAAAGCCGTCGGCAAAGTGGCATTTTCTCTGATTGTTGGGGCGCCCCAAAACCGAATGGAGGTTGACCATGAGTTTCACCATGAGTTTCACCATTTTTTTGGACAAAGCTTCCTATCCCCCTCTTCAATCCTTTTCATAGCACCTCACTGCTGAAACTACCATGCCGAGGACGAAACAGAGGAGCAGTGAACGTGCGCGGCGAAGATCGCTTCGAGAACAGTGTTCCTGCGACTTGTCACGGTTTCACCCATGAAGAAAAGAGAAGACCATATTATATGATGTTGGTAAAAACAAAGTACCAGTTGGAAATGCAGAATGGTCTGATGAAGCACATGACCCATTCTTGAAAGAACATGGTTTAGAAATGATGGAACTTCTCGTAATGGCCATATATGTGTCATTACTGGAGGGAGCTGGGTGAACTTGCATGGGTATCAATGGGTCAGAGGCTTGCAAGACGTTCCATCTCCCACGGAACACTTCCACGTCAGCTCGGAATCCACAACATGGAAGTTTGCACCACTTTGATGTCTTGATGTACCCCCATTGCCAGCGGTGAGCCATACCCAAGTGCTTCTTGATTTCTATTCCCCTTTGGGGAAGATGATCATCCAGCACCTCAGGAACAGGGTCGCTTTGACATGGCGAGAGATCACCTCACTTACGAGGAATTTGAGGCCCTTTGGACTGACTGGTGGTAGGTTGAAGGGTCAGTTTTCTTAGCCAGTTTAATATGTTTTGATATGTTTTGATGCAGATCCACTTCAATGTTTTGGGCGGGTGAGGCTTCAGGTCCTTCTTGCCGGACAGCCTTTATCGTGAACAGCAACACTTGTGGACAAAAATTGGCACTTGTTGTGGACAAAAAATGTGAGGATGCTTTTGGCCTCAGGTCTCAGAATGTCGAGAATCTCTCGCGCCGTGGGGTCATACTGGTTGGTTTTAAATATGTAGACAATGTTCCACTGCCAAGAAAATGGGAAAAACTGGTGGACTATGTCTCAAATTCACCAAGAAAAAATATACTCCAAAGGGTTTGCCAACAGCAAGCGGCTGATGGCCCTGCCAGGACAAGTGCGGCCCAAAGCTGTGGAAAACCGGCGGTCTCTCGGCCTCTGAGGGCGTTCCTTGGCAAATGGCCCGAGGCCAACTGGGAGAACTCCTCTCTCAGGCTTCTTGGTGTGGGATATGGTAACCCGATATGACCTGTCGAATGTTAATGGATGTCAATGGTCAACCATTGACATCCATTAAATTTAAATAAGATCATCAATCATCAATGGTTAACATTGGTTAAAGTTGGCTAACATTAACCATTCAAGTTGGCTAACCATGTCAATCCATCAATTGAAATCCATGTTACTATCATTAGTTTGAAGTTGACTCAACATTTAGCCGGTTGAACCATGTTGAACCCACCCAGCCATCCAGTGGATGCCCAGGACAGCGTCTTCAGCGCCTACCGTGAATTCCTCACCGTCATCGCAGGGTCCCCCCGGGCGGCACGGTCGCGTGACGGTTGTCTCAGCAAGGCCAGCGGTGCCGGGGTGCGTGGCGTTTTATGTGCACCAGGGATGCAGGAACCTGATTTCGTCAACTCGATGTTCGGATTTTCTGGAGTTTACAGTATCCAATATTGAAGATATAACAAAGGTGACGATTTAAACTCAATTACGATGGCTCGAGACTTAGTTAGTGATTTGAAATCGAGCACGCATTTGTAGAAAATGGGTAAACATGGAGATTTCGCGGAAAAATATGGATTGAATTATCCGTGTTCCGTGGAAAGACGAAGATCCACCAGCAAGAAAGGGGTGCAATGGGCCAGTAATCGAATGTAAATATGTGAGTGGTCGGCCGTTGCTTTTTGTTTTCCAGTCTTACTTCCCTGGATGATGACCAGAAACGACATATAATGAATATATATATATATATAATACATATATAGACCAGTATTAATAATAAGAAAAATGTTTTTTTTAATTATATGCTTTACAGTTTAAAGAGGTCCACAAGACTGGGAGTTTCACCAGGTGTTTGAATGATTTTGAGCCACGAAAGTGGAAATGAAAAACAACAGCAAGTATGGGTTGGCGAGCAAAACAGACCTGACTTTGTTCAATCAAAAATATGATATATACTTTAATAGACGTGAACCAGCCAAGATCACTAAAATCGCTTTTGCACATGAGAACACAAGAGGTTTGCAAGAGTCTTTTCTGGTTTCCATTTATTTCCATTTGTTCGCAATTTCTACAAATATCATCATGTTTTTCCTCCAGATCTACTAATTGTGAATGAACATTAAAACTGTATATAGCCCATCATCAACTAACAGTATACAGTATACTAACAGTTAGTTTTCCGTTAATTGAACCATGCCTAACAGTTAGCTACAAAACCGCCCAGGAGGAATACGTCACCGGAAAAGCGCCAGATGGAAGTGGCTTGCAGCTTGGACGAACGAGCTTGGAACCAGCTGGATCCATGTGACATTTTCATGGGGTTTGATAATGGTGATTTCATGGCAATTATTGGGATCTAAATTATGGGTTTAATGGGAATGAATGGAGTTTAATGGGATATACCTAACCATATCTGAATCCATGGAACTGAGAATATGTTCAGATCTTTGGGTGATACTGAGATGAACAGAAAGTCAAGATGTATGTCTTAGGTTTCGGGATGAATATGGATCCAGAAACTGGTGTTACTTTCCTATACGGGTCTTTCCGAAAATAGGGCGGGCAATTTTGATCAACTTTGACTATCACAGGTTTTGCGCTATTAACATTGCCATTTTTCAAATTTGGGGCGTTACCCCATTTTCAGAATAATCTACTTATATCAAATTGTCAGCTAGTCAGTTAGTCGGTCAGTTACTGTATATCCTTTAAAATCTCATAAGGTCCCACTGAACCCCCTTAAATCCCATCAAAGCCATTAAAAGCCCCACTAAATCACATGAAACACTATTAACCCCCTTTAAACCCTATTATTTTCCATGAAATCCC
>Ga0126342_10003589_pt1 | contig 25757 bp, 38 predicted proteins | sample Cyp1metagenome_FD_92528 | JGI IMG/M metagenome (GOLD analysis project Ga0126342, IMG submission 92528) | Coral microbial communities from Lord Howe Island, Old Settlement Bay, Australia - Cyphastrea 1 metagenome | ecosystem: Host-associated > Invertebrates > Cnidaria > Coral ... | reverse complement strand
GGCTCAAGTCGCAAGGGAAAACGGTGTTTGCGCTGCTCAGCAATGCTGCCTGGACTCCGGCTACTAGGACGCTAGGGACTCCAACAACTACAACCAGATATCCGGGAACAAGGATTAAAATTGTTCACATATACATATGTGTGTGTATGTGTGCGTAGATATCATATAAACATTACATTGTATATTTCTGTGACAAGCTGATGATGTGATTGCGAGACTAAGCTGCTCATGAAGTCGTAGAACAGCAGCCTTGGATCGGCGAGAATGGGATAAGCAAACGACATCCTTCCTGTAGTATAAGTATAATATTTCCGTTATATTTCCATATAAAATCATATAAACTATGTCTTTCTTCTACATTATATTCATATCCATGTAAGCCCTTATGACAAGGTTCAGGCCAGGAGTGGAAACAACGGCGTGAAGCAACAACTTCTTGCAGGGCTCTCCAGTTCTACAAGTCTTGGAATGACAATCGCAGCATGGCGCAGCCGCAGCATGGCAAATCCGCCAAGCAGCGGCTCTCCTGAGATCTTGTGGTCTCGCAAAGCCTAAGGCGTTCAGCGATCATGAAGGATCTGAAGTTGCTGCACTGCCACTATCAACATCTGCAACGCTTCCTTGTGATATCCTGTGATCTGTTGATATCTTTCGATAATATGTCTTGATTGTTTTTGATGTCGCTTGAAACACCTGGATGAAAGTGATGGCTGGCCTCTGCTGTCAACTGCTTTATCTCCTCCGCTTTGATTCCTGATAGAAGAGGAAGGGAAGTCAGCAAAGGGTCGCTTCCCATGGGTGGGGGTCAGCATTTCCCCTGTATTGACTCACCAAGCCATTTTGATCATTTTATATCGTCATCCAATTTTAGAGGTCCTCCGATCTCAACCGTCCAAACTACTGTCAGTACTCTCTACTGCTTCCAAGAGGCCCAAAGGATCTGGATGCAGCTGGTGAGACCAAGCATGAGACACAGCCAGCACCAAATCATTCTGTGTGGGCACCCTTCCTTGGATGAGCTGCGCACTTCGCACCAGATAAGCCATCAAAAACATGCCGGGCCTTGGGCCTCCAATCCGCCAGTTTCATCACCTTTCCAGCGCAGCCATGGTCAAAAGCAGGCGCCCACCCCATCCTATGGCAGCCACGGCTCGTTCGTCGCCGAGCTTTCCCACAATCTCTTGGTCTCAGCCAAGGGCCAAGGGCTACAAGACACAGGAAAACAGAATACAAGAAGAAAAGACTGCTGCAATGCTGCACACATTTCTGCAGTATTCATTCTATATGTGGTTGGCATCAAGCTAATGGTTCGTTTTTTTTCCCCCCCCACCCCCCAAATCCGCCGGCGCGTGTCAGAAACAATAGGTCTTTGCTATGCGTCACGGGGGCAAGCGGCTGCGGGAGGGGGGTCCTCCCACCGTGTTCCTTTAACTTCAAGATCCCTTCTGATCACGATAGCTTGAGGCTAATACAGATATCACTTAAAATGTGGCTTCATACGTCTTGTTCGAATGGCCGGAATAATTAGTGAATTCAGCATTGTATGTCATTTCTTGATATTTCTTGCATTTCTCGCTGTATTTCTGACTCGCTGAGTTTGACACATCTCGGCCACGGTACTGGCAGCTCCTGCACCACCTTTACTGGCCTCACTGCAGGAAGCACAAAGCGGGCGCAAAAAAAAATGATAAGATTCTGATGGATTGTGGATTGGCACCAGATGGCACCAGAATACACTAGGTCATCCCAAACGAGCAAAACTCTGATGCGGATTTTGTTTCTTTGGATTGTAATATCTCGTGCCTTGCAGTAGGTGACTTCATGCTATACCACAACAATACCAATCACTTGTTTCGGTAGGATGTCACTTCAAACTTCAGGATCTCAAGCCATGGTTGTGCTGCAAACAACAGCCGCAGTGTCCAACCAGTCGTCCAGGCGGCGGAAAGCAAACCACTTCTTCAAGACCAGCTTTGGCAGTAACCTGAAGGATCTGTGAAAGGGTGAGCAGTGAGTCCGACCGTAGAGTCCAAAGAGATGTGGCCAAAATTATGACCATGACAAATTCTCTGCAACTGGTCACTTCTCATGGACGTGTCTCATTCTAGACGTACAACATCGTACAACTATGTACAACTACTATTTGAACTTTGATGCCGCAGAATGCCACATTGGGTGAGGCAACAAATGCAGTGGCATGCAGCAGCTGTCGAATTCCGAGGTGCCGTTGCATGTCGAAGATCCTCCGACGTCGCCCGTGTCAGAGTTGGTTTTCTTTGAGGCATGGTACATGGGTCAGGCAGGAGTCGGCTGGAATGCAGCGTATGTTGGTGGCAGGTTGTTGAAGTGAGTGTGAAAGTTTGGTAGCTCATGGTCAATGTTTGCTGATTTAACCCATGCGGACTTGCGCGTCGGGTTGTCAGGCATGATAGGCATGTGGTGAGCTGCGCCAAAAAATCTACAGTATTGAGAATTCGTCTTTGAGCACAGCGGGAGCAAACTCCAAACATCCGCAAGGACAGCTCCGCCGTGAAAGGCATTCATCTTCACATATCTTCGTCGCATATCGTTGCCTGACCTCCTCGAGACTGAAAAGAACGCCACCCACCGGTGTGCCAAAGGCTGAACTCACCTGAACAACCCATGGCCATACCCAACCCTCAGGACGCTCAGGTATCGAATGTATTGAATGTATCGAATTCGAATTGCTTCCACAAAGATTGCTCACACGGATATTGATACTATTGATATGTTTTAAATTCAATTATATATGCATACAATTGCATACAGAATCGTACAAATACAAGTCAATCATAGTCAATCAAACTATATTGACTATATAAATCATTTCATAATTGGCTTCAATCAGGCTTGGGATTTGTGGCTGGGCATGGTAGAGATTTGTGCAGATCCCATGGAGAAGTGAATTTGTTCGCCTTTGAAGCTTCTCGACTGATGTCCTTTTGTCCTTTCCACATCGCGAAGTCACTGTGGCCCGGGCTCCCGCGGCCACAGCTGCAGAGAAGAGTTGCTGCCTCAAAATGTCAAAAGATTGTCAGAAGCCAAGCACCAAAAAACTCAAACAGCTTGGCCCAGCATGCCCAGCAGAATCACCCAAGCGAACTGATGCAATGTTTTTCCAAATTGCTGCTTTTTGATGCTTGAGCAATGCGCCTCTTTCCCTCGTTTCGAAACTGAGGAAAGAGTCTTGACCTCATTGCTGACATGTTTGCAAGCAAGATGGCGATTAGACGGATTGCATGCTAGGATCCCAAAAACAAGAAACATCAAACCATCTGAATCTGAGAACCGGACAAAACATTGGCCCAACAAACGCCAACATGCACCATTGGACCTTAGCCCAATCCAAGGAGTTCGCTTCACATGTCATACCTGTGCCGTTGGAACCACTTGCTATCCACAGCCAACACGTAGCACAGCCTTGGCGCATCTTGGTGCCCAGGCCCTCATGGCCCAACGAAAGTCCTGAAGCCACTGCCAGGATGAGGCAAGGCACCTTCCATTCAGGTTCTATAAAGATTCTATATGATTCAATGCCATTCAATGCCATTGTTCGATGCACTGTGCAGGTGAGGCAAGTTTAAAAAACAAAAAAAAAAAGCAGTACCACTTCACAGGAACCTGGTTCTGGAAGTCAACGCGCCCAATTGTATGTCGTGCTCTGATCTGTATCCACAAGTGGAATGCGTCACATATTTCAAGTTATCAACCAGCCTTGATGAACAAGGTGCGAAAAGTTGCAACCTTGTTGCATCAAACTGCAGGTGCAAACGCATTCCGAACATTCCTAGGGCTGCGTCATGACTACTTACCATTCCATGATTTTGTCTACAACTGACAAATAGCCACAAGGAGTGCGGCTAGCTCAACATTATTTCTGTAGGTGGCCTTCCTTTCTGGATCTTGGATGATCTTGGGAGGAAGCATCTGGCAGGACAAAGCCGTTGAGAATAGTCTTCACCTGCCAAGCTGCTATGAAGCAGAGCAACAAGAGACACGCTAAGAACGAACAAATCCAGTCACACCATTGTTGTGGTGTGATTGCATGCTTTGCTCCAAAGAGCGGGATGCCTATATATGAGACTCAAAAGTCTGGAAACTACCTTTCATGGAGTCAGCATACTTGGACATTTTGGAAAGTAAGGGCAAGCAAATCTTGGATATTCAGGATGTTTGTCAATTGCTCAGTGCTCGCTGACACTCACTCCCGGCCGAACCTCAGGAATCCCCGAGCCGCTGGCGGCTGGTGCAAAGCGACTGACGATGAAAGCCTCAATCCATCGTGCTGGGCAAATGAAGTGTCTTACGAAACAGACTCTAACTCCATCAATCGCACTCCCCACAACATAGATAACATAGCTACACTGAAGGCACACAGACTCAAAAGGAACATGCACACAGAAATCACAATCACCCTCTTTATCTGCACCCCCTTCTGCAACCAACTCCAAATTGTCCATGGCCCCGTGGGTACGATCGCCACATCATCATACGTCAGACGGTTGCGTTGGGCGTGTCACTGCAGTTGCCGCTTTCTCAGCTCTTTGCCGATGCTGCCGCCATCCAAGTTCCTTGCGCCCCAAGGACACCAGAACTCCCTGCTACGGGCACTGCTACCACCCACCCACACACACACACACATACAGATATATGATACAGATATATGATATAGATATATATATATATATATATAGATATACCATATATGTCATTTACCTTGGACATCCTCGGGGCATCTCTTGGGAAGAATTCCCATGGGCCCGTGGGCCTAGGACCACCGAGGCCGCAAAGCCAATGATGTTGACACCCCAGGAGATCTGTCGGATGGAGATTGCAGGTCAATGTCTGGCAACGGCCAAACTTGAGGATGTTTTGGATGTTTTGACATGTTTGGGGATGTGGCTGTACATTCGGGATGCTGATCTGCTGATTCATAACTTGGCACAGTCCAAGAAAAGCTTGCACGCACTTCCTGGCTGCATTTCCGAGGCATCAGCCCACTGTCCCTTTGGACAATGTTCCTCGCTCCTGTCCCGGTGGCGTCACTAATCAGGATCATGTTACCAAACATGCTATTAACAGGCCCCATATACATATACTCTTTAACTGGACATCCATGGACATCTTTGAACTTCGCAGTTCCCCGGTTACATTTCTTGTACTGTCTTGGGGAGATGGCCTCCTGACCTCCCGACAGAGCTGCAGGCACAATCAATCACTTAATAATTTTATATTACTTTATCTTTATATGGCATAGGCTACCACTTATCCGACAATGAGCTGCTCGACTGTTGATGAAAAAATGATTCATCCAAGAGAAATCTCCTGAATGGTTCTGCTTGGCAGAAACCGAATCTGAAGGAAGAAAGAGCTCCAACCTTGGATCCCAGGCTGGTATGACATGGATGTCCTGCTCCCCATGGTTCCACATGGTTCCGCAATATTGCAACATACCTGCAGCCTCAGCCACGGATGAGTCTAACCTCTAAGGTGGCAGCCGAAATTTCAATGAGGACATAGGTTGCATAGCACAGGGCCCCAACACCTCAACTCTCGATTGAAAGCTTCAAGAACACCCCGCCAAAGCTTCCTGACAACTGCTGGCCCTGGAAACGCCAGCTCGGCAACATGTTTTAACTTACAGCTGCATTTCTTCCCTAGCCTTCCCTGCCATTACCCTCCCAATTCTGTCCGTTTCCAGTTGCAATCACAATTCCATCCCTAAAGTTCCAATCCAAGCAATTATGCCCACATGTGCCAACAATGCGATTGCCCCTCTCAAGGCACAGGCTTGCGGCCAAGCCCCAGTTTTGTATCGCCTGGGTGTGGCTTTGTATCATGCCAATGTAAAAGAAGCCCAAAATTACTGCTTGCACGAACCATTCATTGCTAAGAGTACCGCCCAGCACCAGTTCAAGAGGCAGCCATGTGCCTGGCAGAATCTGTTGCTGCCAGTTCTGCAGGTTTGTCACTTGACTGTTGCATCTCCACCTGCTGTTGTGCAATGAGTTTCTTTTCCTCTTCGTGCAGCTCGACCTGGGCGCCACTTGGACAGGGTCCCAGCCTTTCGGGGGGTGGGGCTGCCGACCTGTTGGGGACATCTTTCCTGGACTAGTGACTAGCATTGAACTGTGGGGATAGAAAATCCATGATCCCTCGTAGCAGCCGTAGCATCAGCATGGCTACCGTGGCCATGCGAGTGCTGTGTCACCTAGCAGCCTGCCTTTTTGCATGCATCCTTTTGGTTGATCCATTGGATCGTTGGTTGCAAAAGCTGTACACTGCACATCTGCAACTCGGGTCTGGGACATGCAACAGGTTTGGCTTGCAAAAATAAATCGAGCAGCACGGTATCTGCACACTGTACAATTCTGCGAGAGTTTTCAGCCGCATCGGCTGGTTCCCCGCCTTTTACCAGCCGCCCTACGAGATAAGAAAACAACTACAGCTGGACTTGCCAAAGGGTTTGGGATTCTAGTCTTTGGTCCAGGGCCTTTTGGCTTCTTTGCATCAGGCACAATGGTCCGCTTTCTCACCACATACCGAGCCATTGTCACCAAAGTCGCTGGTGGAAGCCTGTTCTGACTGTCTGGAAGGGTTGCCTCAAACAGAGGCACCACACTGTGGTCGGTCTTGAAGACATGGAAGTTTGCATGGTTATGCACCTCCTCCGCTGTTCCGTCCAAGGCAGCACAAACCAATAAAGGCCTCGACTCGCCTCGCGCATAGCTCCAAGAGATGGCGGCATTGTCTGCCTTGCCAGCATAGATACCGACACCGAATGCTGAGCCATTGGCCACCTTGACACCACTCTCCTTTCCAGGGACCAGCAAACCACTGCTGTAGATAGATCTCAAGGCATTTTCGTTGGTACCATGAAAGGCCAACATCAACTTCTCTCGACCTTTTGCTGCCAAAGTCTCCAGGAACTTCTTCTGCACATGTTGGCTGATAGGAGCTGGCCTCAAGTTCCAACGAGCAGACGTTGGGTTGTAGAGGGGCTGCAGTTGTCTACAGAAGTGAGAAGCATTCTTGTAGAAGAACTCTGAGCGGAACTTCTCAAATCCGCAGGAGGGCTCTGCCTTCAGATCGTAGGCAAAACGCACGGAATATTCCTCACTGAGTCCGGCCAAGTACTTCTCCTCAGCACTGAGCACGACCTTCTTCTGCTTCTTTTTAGGTTCAGTCAGATTCCCGGTGCCGACTTTATAAGAAATGGCCACCAGATTTGCCTGCAAGACAGCTGCCTCCCAGGGAGACCTGCAGGAGTGCATCTGGAGATGCATGCTGATGTCGGAGCCTTCAGATCCCGTGGCCGTGGTGCAAACGGAGGCCACCTCAGAGTCCTTGGAGATGTTGAGCGGGCAAGAAACGACCAAACACTTTGGAACGGAGAGAGGGGACTCAGGAGTCATTAAAAATATTTAAAAATCATTGAACGTCAACATACACCATGGTAAACTTGAGATCACCAATCAAACTGAGGTTCGTCGACCTCTTTCAAGCTTTCTTTTCTGGCCCCGGTGAGCGGAGCAAGATGCTCGAAAAAAAGGTATGTCTCTACAGCACTGTCAGCAGCTGTCTGCACACTGCTAAGCTCTTGCTGTGTCTGGCGGTGCTCCGTGCAGGCATGGATCACTGCATCTTGCAGTTGACGCGTACGAAGTTTTCGGCTTTTACCTTGCGGGCGTCAGCTCACCCTTATCCTGGAACCACATTTGCCTGAAACATGCCTGAAACTTTAGTGGGTAAGTAAACCAAAGGGCTTCCGTTGCGTCAATACACCAGACTCAAAACAATCTCAGCTCGGTATATGGTCAAGGGTCAACACTAAACCCTGGTACCCTTACAAACGCGAAAATAGCTGGTAAATGGATGCGCATCCTCCCAAGAATGGGTAGTATATATGGAGATATATATATATATATTTATATTATATATGGCAGTATAGGTTTTGAATGCTTTTGACCCGACCCATGCTGTACCCAATTGTAGTTGTGACCTTGATTTTCAGTGCATGGATGTAACCTGGAAAGAATCTAAATAATATCCGAGCTTGCTCTGCCTAGCTGCCCATCTCTTCCTTCTCAAAACGTCTAGAGGATCGATTCACACTGCGCTTGACAGCCGATCGGCCCAGACCAACATTTGCAAGGCTTGGAGCGTTGGACCATCGAATCCTTTCGAGACTTTCAGATTTTCGAATGATCCTGGTCTCAATGGCTTTGCGATGGCCACGCCTCATAGACCACCCACGGGCAGGAAATGCTGGGAACGGATCATCGCCGCATCCATCGCATCCGTCATCAATCAAAGCAAAGGCCATGATCGAAAACTCAGCAATGCGGCAATGGAATAAGGTGCTTTTTTTGCTGGTTCCCAGCCTTGAACCATCAATGTCAAGGTGAAACATACGAATCAAAAGGGTCTCTTCAAGCAGGACCGCGATGCACATGAGCTCTCATATCATTTTCGGTTCGCCATGATTTACCAAACACCTGCTGGCAGCTGCAGGAACACCACTTAGTATAGCCTGCACAAAACATCAGAAGACCATATGCATCATATGCAAATATATATATATAATATATATATATATGCGATTAGATGATTGGATTCCAAACATCATACCAACATATCACAACATCTCCATCTCCTACCCAGCATCAACCATTTCAAAATGTTCAATGAGTTCAATGTCCATCTTCCCGTTCCTGCCCTTCAGCCCTTTGGGGCTTGGTCTGTTCGAACTGTCTCCCAGGAAGGCTGTTGCTGCTGACGCCTCCACCTGCCATGCTCCGGAGGTGCTTCCAAAAAATCAACAGCTGCAAGGTGGGACAGATCCAATCAGATTCATGGATGTTGGGTACTCGCTTCTCCTTAGAATCCTTGGAAGAGTGTAAGATGATATGAAAGGAACCGATTTTTCGTTGTATAATGTAGTAAAGGATTGCCTGCAACAAAGAACAACCTTCGTAAACTGCCATGGTAAAATGCACGGAGCACGGCTTCTTAAGACCACTGACCATGCTCTTGCGCCAAGCTTGAAGGCGACTCCTTCGACCTCAATTGGACTGTGATTCCACCATTGGGTTTGGGATGGTTGGGACGGGCATTCAACGGCATTTCAGTGGTGCTCGTCTAGAAACCCTACAAGTAGGGGACACGTCTTGGATCGTTTCATATCATTTCATATGAGCGGTGTTTAAAAGCTCCATTTAAAACTGAATGGGAAACTATTTCTGCTTGTGCGAAAACCCTTGCACCATCCTTGTGGGACCACAACGGGGGCTTGCGTGTGGTCAAATTTTCAACTGAGCTTGAGCAAGCGTGCGCGAACGTGTTTTGCTGGGATTGCGTACGCTTTTGCTTGCACGATGCAGGCGCGAAGCAGGTTTTGAAGTCGGTTTTCAAAAGTTCATTCTAGATAGTTTGGAGCTGTTTTGAGCTTGCGCGAAGCTGGCACGAACATAAAATTGCATAAAGCTTGTAAAAAGCCTGCGCGCGTGTGGTCCCGTTCAACTTTTCCGTGCACCGAATAATAATGGTCTACCGGCAGGTGTGAACGCGGTTCATATGATTTCATGTCCATTCTATATATTGTTATATCATATCTCTGTTATTTTCGCTGCAGTCTGACTGTACTTGTACTTGACCAAGGGCTGGACGAGCAGCCTCAGCGCTTGGAGATGAGAAGGTGTGCTCCTGCCAGATCTTTTCCATTCTCCAGCCAATTCTTCAGCCACCAAATCCAGGTAAAATCCACCAGACTAAATGGCTCCAAGGCTGTCCTTATTGAAGTGCTCCGCTGCTTCACCTGTTGTGCCACGAAATAACAAGAACAAAATAGAATGAACGAAAGCAACATAAGGTCTGTCATGGTCTGTCGAAAGGTTACCAAAGCCATCAGAAGTGGCAGTTTTCTCCAGCAGCTGAGCTAGCGGCTGCTTTTGCCAAAGGTCGTCGGCGAGAACCTGCAGCCCAAACTGGCAACATGAAGCAACAAGGTGAGCTGTCGCCTCTCTGAGCCACCGGCCGACTGCCATCTTCTTCTTTGGAAGGGCTCGGGTGTGGAGACACCTTGCTTTCACCATATGAACACAGTGACTTACTCAGTGGGTTTCCTTGCAAAAAAGAGAGAAAAGTATAGAAAAGTTTGAACTTTTTTTGGTTGGGTTTGCGAACGATTTCTAACTATAAAATGGAGGCCCCTCGCGCGCGCGAACCCAACCCAAGAAAATGTTTAAAGTTTAGACACTTGCTGAGTTAGGAGTGATGCAATCTTGGAATTTCTGACCTGGTGTTGATGAGTGCCGATCAAGCAAATCAAGTCAACTCTGACTCCTGGGAATGCAGCTGAAGAGTGCAAATCCCCATCAAATAGCGCCATTACTCAGCCATGGCGAGTATGTCTTGGCACTCTGACAAATAAGTCGAGTCAGGTCAGCACTCATGCATGGAGGGATTGACTTGGGTTACAATGCTAAAAACAAATGAGGGAGTTGCATAGACGTTGCTGCTTTAGTTGTGTGATGGTTCCTCTGGCAAATGCGGCCCAAAAATTGGTGGTTTTGAATGTGAGGCATGGGTATCCAGCATGTATCCAATCCACAGGAATCCTGGATCGTCGACAGCAACCTCTCTCTTTCGTCTCATATGCTATGCTCATTCTTGGGTCAGCATTGTTGATCTGTGTGAGAGGATCAGCTGCCGTTTTCGGACTTGCATATGTATCATATACATTTGATAGCATATATATATATTATATAATATGTAATATGTATATTGTGTCTGTGTACATTTATATGTATTGTCTGTATTGTGTATACGTACTGTGCACGGGCTTTGCTTTGTGTGTCGCGGCCACGCGGAGCTTCAAACGGCCCGGAGGTGCAATGCAACAAACGGGACAGCTTAACTGCCAGCAATGATTCTACTGAAAAAGAAGAGGCCACCACGCAGACCACGCACGTATGATTTTCTATATTTTCTATGAGCCCATTATCAACCCCGTATGGCCATGAAAATCCGTTTCGCAAGTGTTTTATCATGTCTGTTGCACCCTCATCGCTCATGTTTTTGATCTTTCTTTAATCTTTCAGGCAAAAGGAGGTATGTTTATTGCACATTTGGCCCTGTGGCTGCAGTATTTCTGCTGCCTCGCTAGCACTGCTAGAACGACTTTGGTACTAAACCATTGTCGCACATCTCAGACAACGAACACAAAGCATGTTGAGGAAATTGGAATATAGTTGTACCGCACCATACCGTTTCAGAGTCTGAAATAACACAAGACATAGATGGCATGTGATTGCATTGCAACTGTAATGCAGGGCACTAGACTAACTCTGGCGACCGGATCGCTTCACTCACTGCATCGATCATGGCGAAACAGCTCCTCCTGCTGGCAATCAATGATGATTTTGTTGGGAACCATGGACTGCATGGCCGCGTGATGCCCATTGACTCGCCTTAACACCTTCAACCTTGTCACACGCACCAAACTCAGACATATCAACATCCTTCAACCCCAGCCCATCCAGTTGCAAACCTCAAGAGTTGGCAGAGTCGCTACCCTTCATCGCCAATAAAAAGGGTTACATGGGTAAACCTTCAAGCAAAAACCAGATGAGTCACATGCGAATACTCAAAGTCACCTCTAACATGGACTGAATGCATGACCTGCGCTGGCTTCCGCATCCCGCTTGCGCATCAGAAGGTTTATCAAATCAGCCATTGGTTCGAGCCTCACCGCCGCAGGCATGTAGTTGACAACATTGCAACATGCATATCCAAGAACATTATTAATCACTCCAGGATGACTCTGTGTGTGTATGTGTGACAGAGGTACCGGTATGTGGGAATACACCAGGGCAGTGTGTGTTGCTGGGAGCACTGCTCAGACTCCTCAATCAAGTCAAACTCTTTCACAAAGTAGACGAAGTGCTTGAAGGAGTGGTTCCTCAAAGAAGTGGTGGGTGATGCTAGGTGCATGAGGGTACCAGCTGGCTGCAAGAAACAAGTACCTTCAAATCCTTGCATCACGAACATCTGGATGCCCCTGTCCGGCAAAACTGTGGCCCCACTGGGCCACGAACAAATGAGCATCGGCATCACTATCCACCATAGCCTGGTCCATCACAATAGCAACGGTTGGCACCATTGTTCAACTCTTGGATCAATCACTACTTGAATCCAAAAAACTCCAACATACCGTAACATACCATATAAGACTCCATGAACGTGCCACAACATCTATCAGCTGCCCACTTTAAAGGAACTGGAGTGCCTTGAAGTGCGTGTGGAAGACGTGTGCGTAAATACGGAAGAGGCGCTTGTAGATGACCTTGATCCCCTGTGCCAGGTACGCATGGTGCGCTTCGTTTCAATTCACCAATGAATGGCCAGGAGGACACTAGAGGCGGCCTTCTTGAAGTTCGGCAAGAACGGTTGCCCGGGCTGTACAGGCAAGAAGGTCCTCGATGAGTGGGCAAAAGATCACAAATCAGGAATGTTGCAAATAGATGCAAATAGACTCGCACCTATAGATCCGAAACTAATTATCAAATAGCCTCCATTGGGCAATCCAATGCAATCCATCCACGCATGCCATGAGGCAATCCAGCCAACAGCTTGTCGGGGTGGCCACCACCTCACTGTTTTCGTGTCTGAGGGCCCAACTCATCTGCAAGCTGGGATTCTACCTCAGCCAGGTTGTGAAGTGTCTAGGGTGGAGTGCCAAAGAAGCTGCAAATCAATTGTCGAACATGAGCGAACACACTGCTTTGTGAACTAACAACTGCTCAAAATCTGGTTCCGCTCTACCAAGTTTCAAATGCCTTCAAAGTGCTTAGATGTGCTTAGGCCCTGTGCCCAAACCAACAACTTCTCCATATACTTTGGCGCAGAGAGCGGCTGAGGGGTCTGGCAGAGTAGGCTTTTGGGAGCCCACGGACCCAAAAAATGAACGGATGAGTGTGGTACTCTCTGTTTAATCCTTCATAATTATATAACTCCCGTACAGCATTGCAGAGTATGTTCGGGTACTGAAAGTCTGATAAAAACAGAAATCCTGTGACAGGAGCTTTGATAGATGTGCACTTTGCACCCTGCCTAAAAGGCCTAAAGCATTCTCTGGGAGAAACAATATGGAAGCTGGATGAAATTGGAGGTGTCCGATGCCTTGACTTTGTCACCATCGGCCCACTGCCAGCCAAAGCTCCCTGCTGACATTGTTGGACACGTGTGCTCAGTGCACATGTCCTGGCACCGGGTAGACATTCTCGATCTATCGTGTCCATCAGCCACTCTGGCGGTTTAAACCTGATAGAAATTGGTCAAGTCACACCATCTTCCCGGAATTCTGAAACCAAAAGTGGGCCAATATCAGCCAATTGTGGACAGCTGGGCAGTCAGTTGAGTTGCAATGTCAAACGACCAGTTGGCAGCACACTGATGGCACCAACCAGCAGGTTTAACCTTGGCTCCACCAGGACACATCCTGGAGCCCATCTCTTCACAGCCGAAACACACTGAGGTCAAGACTCATTGAAAAGGTCCACTGTGTTGAATGCCTTGGAATTATAAAGGCCAGTCACCCATTCACATCACATTGGCAAGGCTTTGGTGGGCGCCAGTCCTACCACCAACTTCTGCCAGCCGTCCATTTCGTTGAGTTGTCCGACAGCTGGGGGCCCTCTGATGTTGAAACCCAGGGCATATCAAGGAAAGACCAACCGGAGGTCCCAAGAGTCTATGTACACTCAACTCTTGCCCCAACATCACTAAGAACTTTGCCAGCCATTCCTCTTCGCTACATCCTGTTGGTAGCCGCACCTCTCGATACCCAATGAGAGTGCTCTATCGCTGAACCAAAAAGACTCAATAAGCATCCAGGACACAGCCAGAACACAAGGGACAAACCATGGACAAACCATGACAAAAAAAAAAACACGAAAACAGGCCACGCCTGGGCTGCCAAATCCATGCTGCCCAAAGTTCTTTGCCTCGCCTCTATCAGGTCTGCATAGCCTTGGTCCCATGGTTAGTGCCCAGCCCATCAAAGTACGGCATTTCAACAAGGTTTTTTTCAACATGCTGCTTGGATCTTAAATATATTTGCAACTTGCAACCGCTTGCAACTTGACAGAAGTTGGAATGGTGCCAGCTACTGCAACCCAACTGCAACTCAGCAAAAATACATGAAACATTTCTGGGACACCCACGGGATTCTGCTGGCAACTTTCTTGGAGGCAGCAAAGTCACGTTTTTCCTGTGACAGCCACGCATTGCATCATGGATTGGACAAATCTGCGGCCAATTCCACCCTCGCAACAGCTCCAAAGAACTCAAACCAGCGAACCATGGCAATTAGCACCAGCGCCTGTCTTCCCGCCATGAACTAGTCACCTTCACCGGTTCGCAAAGGTTGGTGCTAACATACGCCAAGGGATCGATGCTAAGGTTGGTTCTGTGAGTTGGTAACTCAAGTGTGCGGCTGCAAAACTCCTTGTTTCAGTCATTTGACCCCCACAAGATGCCCTATGAAAGGCGAGTAGTGGTAACATGGCAGACCTTGACTGCCTTCGCTGAACAATCTGAACTGTTTTCCTTCAGATCTCATTCAGCGAAGCGAAGAGGTGCCAAGGGAGGTGGCACAACATATGGCACTTTTCAGATTCCACAAAGAGTCGGTTTGCGTCAATTTTAAATGAACGAAAAACATTGCTGATCATGGAACTTACTGCATTTCAACCAGCCATGCGTTGAGACGCTCAATTCTTTGAATTGGTGACAGCACAGCTTTCAATCTGTCTGGCGCTGGCGCCCTGCCTCTGGAAAGGGAACAGCAGTGGGTGCAGTGGAAGAGTAACCCGCCGCATTCGGCGGACCGTTGGCCTCAGCGTGGGCAAAAACTCTAATACTGCGATGTTTTAACTCGGTTTCCCACCTTTCGGCATAGCCAAGAAAAACAAAAATACCATTGACATCCTTGGATTTTGGACGGAAATGGGCATCGGATATCTCATACCACATCGTGAATCTGTCCGGTATCATGCATCAATTTCAGAATTGGACTGTTGGCCGGATTCATCCGGATTCCATTTGATTTCGTTTGCCAGTGCTGGAGCTTCTCCCAAAGCACAACATGCCCGGGCTTGCCATAGCCAGCCTCCCCCATCACATAGAGCTGGCCCGCGCCCACTACACTTTGCGGCACTTGACCCAAATTCGTTGGCGATGCGTTAAGGCTGTTTGGATTGTTTGGCACCTTCAACCCCTAGATTTGGATGGCAAATTGGTGGGGGATGTGGAGAATTTGAGTTCAGTTGACATCTTGATTGCGGATCATTGATGACGGTAGCACCTGCGGAACGTGGAGTTTTTTTCCAACCATCCAGGAAGATCTAACGACTGGTGTTCTTACTGGTGCTCTTCACGCGCACGCAAAGCACATGTGAAAGTCAACCAAGATCTGCTATTAGGCATCGAAAGGTTGCCCTCCATTGGCTTAGAATGATCAGGACTGTAAGCTCCAACCCAAGAAACAATCAGGTAGGCTGGTACCCAGGATAAAAATATGAAAATCAAAATGATAATTGACGTCACATAATATTATCATATTATCATATATCATCACTAATGACAACCATTTGGATCGCCCGTCACCATCCTTATCATCCTTAATTAAGTGAAAAAGATCTCCGAGCGCCTGCTACAGGTCCCACACTCTGTACGCATCATGGGTTTTGGTGCTGACATGTGCCATAGCTTTGGCGAGGGCCCGGCATTCTCTTTACATTTTGCAAGTGCAGGGCCCTCCAATCCAGGACAGGGATGCCCTGGCTGTACATGAAAAGTCTACCAACAACCAAAATCAGCAAGTGGCTGCGAAATCAACATTAGATTAGAGGTCTGCTGCAAGTTGAGTCAGCATGTACATGCCTGAAGCTCTCTACAAACACAATTGTTCATTCATTGTTGTTGAAAATCCATCGATGTCACACGCGCTCGACACCTACAACTCGGGGCTGTGAGCGTAATGCCACAGCCCTGCACGTCGAAGCAAGTGATTGGATGTTGCAGAATTGGCATCAATGACCTTCTTCGCCTGCTCATGCCCAACTATGGGAAGCTGCGTCTCGTCCTTGGTGACATGCCGTTTGAACAAAAACGTAAAACATGCTAAAACATGCTAAAACATGCTTAAAACATGCTAAAACATGCTAAAACAAACGGACGAATCATGAAATAAACAACACCGCTGAAAAAAACATGGCCACATCTGGCTAAACAAACGATAAGAATCCAGCAATCCAACCTGAGCCAACACACCAGCTTGGTCCCAATAGATATGTTCATGCGCAAGCCGCCACAACCCTTGTAGGTTCTTCTCAAAGCGAACAATGGCTACCAAGGGAAATTCCAATTGCTTTCCTGTAGGCGCCACCCCTGGTAGGAGCCATGGAATAGGCGCGGTGTGGTTTGCCAGCAGTACAAGTTCATCTACCAGCTGGTTTTGCCCCACAGTCCGCGAAACGGTTCTGAGGATGATTTCAGGGTTGGAGAAAATGAAATGTTCGCCGTAAAAATGCCTCAACATGGGTTTGCCAACGCCGCCAATGCTGGTAGGAATATGATTTACATATGGTTCCTCGATCATGGTCTCCATCGTCTTCCCCACGCTCTTGTGGCCGGAGCTGAATTCATATCGACAGTGTTCCTCCCACAAGTCACTAAGCATCTGCTGGTGTGGCGTCAGTGGTTCTGATGCTGCCATGACACTGGCCAATTGCATCATGGCAACATACAAATAGACCAAAACAGCTGGAAAAAACACGGCCATGGCTCAAATGTATGACCTACCGAATGCTTTGGAAACCCATCATGTTCTTGTCACCGATAAGTAAAATTTGGCCAGAATCTCACAAGATGATGCCAAAAGTCAAGAAGGAGCGCCATTAGTGGTTCATAGTTCAAACATGTCAAAACAATCAATCGCTAGTAGGCGAAACCTGCACACAATTTGATACAATGAACACGCAAAACAACAAAAATCCTTCACTAAATTGCCATTCTGCAGCAATGCACTTGCAATCTGGACCCGCGGAACGGCAATTTTTTGGGGGTGTGTCATCAAAACTCGGTTGATACGAATTTGTTCATGTGTGTCGCTGAAACAAACATGTCCATGACATGAAACGTATTCTATGAAACAAAAATGTCGTGCAAACATGAAAACATGTGAGAACACCAGGCATGTGGCCACCACAACGCACTTTTTAATCCAAACCAATTCTCGTCGTTGGCATCAACGCAATGGAAATGCACAAAATTGGCGAAGGAAATTTAGAAGTCAAATTTCCGAAAATATTCGGACAGATGGAAAAAATGGAACAGCAGAGCTGGGAAGAGTCAGAGAAGAGAAAGGAAGAAGAAAACAGATCAGAGAGAGAAAGTATCAGAAGAAGATGCAGGCGCGCGAAAAGGTAGAAAAGTCGCACTGCTTTGGGGCTCCGGAACAGTAGGCTCACTTCACTTCTTGTCACTTAGTCGTGAACATGTCTAGACAACCAAATGCATTCTGGGCTGGGCACCCGCAACCTTCGGCCATGAAAGAAACAGCAAACCTGCAAAGTTGTTCTCCTGTTATGTAGCCTTCCAGTGGGTGCCTGATGCAGTGATCAAGGATTTCCGGGGCTATATCGGTGAGGATGCCTGGACAATGTGAACTAGAACAAACCCCCCGGTTGGCAGCCGGCTTGTTCAGCTCCAAGTATCTCCGATGGAGGCACGTAAATGTCGAGGAGTGTAAGATGTGTACTGGCCGGGTCCTGCCGTTGTATCAGGAGGTCATAACCAATTGAACTGTGAATGATAACCCCAAAACCACAAAAGAAACAAGTTAACCGCGGCTCACCGGAAGGGCCACGGCAGCGGACTTGTTTTACCATCTTGAGCCAAACAAGTAAGTGGCAACATGTTGGCCCGTAAGGAAGGATACTAAACAACTGAAAGAATGGGTATAGGAAACCTCCATTTCTTTCGAATTTAATGTTGCCAAATTCTGTTGGAAGGAAATGTTCAAGTTAGTCAGTCTGTAAAACCTACATGATAATGAAGCAATGACACGAACTGGATTGATGATGTTTTTTGAAAGGTAATAGGATATCTGACATGATGTTCATCATTAACATTTTCATGCTATACAAAATAGCCGTGTTCAACTATGACAGGAAAACACAAAATTAAAAAATAGGTGCAACAAACAACTACTTTAAAACCATGTAAGGCTAATTAAAGTTCAGTGGGATAAGCTTAACTGGAAGATAAATGAGCATACCCTTAAACTATACAACAATTCATTATCATGCGCATCAAGTTTTGATTGTTCTAGGAGAAAGCGCTTTCCCTTCTTAATCATCACCCCAAAAAACGTGCTAGTATAATATCATCACCCCAGGCGGTCATGATATTAGATGATACTGTTAGATAATGTTGTGTAGAAAAAACTATTTCATAAATCGTTTCGCTTGTTATGACCATTGATGTGTGCAGAAGTGTATGCAGTTGATTATGATGAACTGCACGTATGTATATGTATATGTAAATAACGGTTCGGGGGTTTAAAAAGATGGGAAAACTGGTTCGAAACTATAGATAATGATAGATGATGGATAATGATGAGAGATGATGCATTATTGGTGATTGATGGTTGGTGCTGCTGATGGTGATGATGAAGAGGAGGAGGAGGATAAGGATATAGATGATGGATGATAGATGATAGATGATATTGATCACAATGATGCTGGTGTGGTGGGGTTAGTGTAACACCCACGCAGGAGCGCGATTCAATGGAGGCCTGTTTCCCAAAGTGTGATTTGCACGATCAGCTGCTCAGGGATTGTTATTGTGAGCGATTCGCATGGGCGTGACCTGCCCCCAAACCAGCCCTCCTCCAAGTGGATCCACGCCTGCTCCTGCAATTGAAGGTCCAGAACCTGATCATTGAAGGCATCATATTCCATGTGGAGAACCTCCTGCTTCTGCACCTTTTGGACCATCGGCACCTGCAGTACTATCAGTTTCTGTGGTGGCCATTGTTGCTTGTCAGGGCCCACCCGGAACCCTGTTCGATTTTGCTTGGCCCCTGGGCTTGCCCATCATGGCCAAGAGACCCATTTGACATGTTCCTTGTCCTTTGGCAAGGCCTTGCTCTTCAACATGTCGATAGAGACCCACGCGTCGAAAACAGAGTCGTAGCCGAGGTAGTGTACCTTAACCTCGGGCACGCTACATTCTCCAAAACAGAAGCAAATTGATACTTTCACTTTCCTCCGGTTTTACCCTGTGAAGCTTCGAAAATTGTTGCCGAAAACACGGCCCACATGCTTTCTCTTGGCCGGGGCACTGGGTTCTCCTTTCTCTTGGCCGATGTCGAAAGCAAAGCCACCTCCGCAGCGCGTACAGGGCGTGCAGCTTTTTGCCGGCCGAGAGGCGTTCGACCATGGCAGGTAAATCACGAAGCAACTAGAGCACCGAAGCTGCTGCTGATGATGATCATGAATCATGACAATGATCATGCTGGTACCAATGGCGACGATAGGGCATCACCATCATCATCATCATCATCAACATCACAATCACGTTTACGACCATGTTGACATCAACCAGGCGCTCAAGGATCTGAAAGCCCAGCTGAATCCTAACTCCCGAGCTGCCAGCAGCTCTAGTCTGATGTTTGGGGGCCTGCGAGAGCTCAATTGGCTTAGTTATCTTAGTTGATCATAGTGTTCATCCAACTCTTAGGCTAGCACACTTTCTGGCCAGCACGCTCTCAAGCACGCACGCTCTCTAGCTTGCACACCCTCAGGCTAGCACACTCTCGGGCCAGTACACTCTCTAGCTACTGCGCATTTACCACGTCGTTACCACGTTGTTACCATGTTGGCCGGTTGATCCACCACGTTGATCCACAAAACAATGCAGACCGCAAACCCTACCACGCGCCCTTGGGCATACACAAGGCTCATTGCCCTGGCAGCCTGCCAGTTGCAGCGGCTACATGTGTTCGTTCCTGCTGTTTGTGCCGGGGGGCGCAAAGGCAAGGGGAGAGGAAGAAAGCAGCAATACAAAAACAGACTGGCAAAAACAGTTCATGTTCACCACAACCTCTCGGTCCACATGGCAGGGGGTGTGGATCAACATGATGTACTTTGCGGGGTTTGTGGTGGGGATTCTTGAACAAAAAAGTCAGCGTCAAACAAAACAACGCAGGGACTCTGGAATATTTCTTGTAGCTGATATTTCAAAATAGATGTCTTGAAATCCCACGGTGGGGAACACTCGAAATAAAGTAATTGTCTTTTTTCTTGCTTTTCTACTTTTTGACCTTTTCAGTTTTCAAGTCTTTCTCACTTTTCTACTTTTCTCAGCGAAAAGACGCGTGCGGACAAGTAGATCGTGGCCGGCGGATCTCGCACACTCAGGAAGAATCTCATCGCACCTGGCAAGCCATGAGTCCACATAGCCCTTGCTAGGATTGAAAGACTTGATTTCACCTAACGACAAAGGAGTCAACGGAGTTTTCGAAAGACTAAGCCCTGGGCCTGGGCTTCCCCAAATGTACAAATCACCCCCAAGAAAAATTTGCGCCATGAAATGCTATGAACAAGTTGGACGCTTCAATGCTGCTACCATCATGGTGCTGCCGCATGTGTCTGTGTTGTGGGCAGCCGGGTTGGTGTTCGGCTTCTGCCCCGTGCTCGTGGTGTAGGGGGTAAAGCTCCAAAACTGGCGTGTGGCCCGGCAGTTTTGGTATGTCGGTGAGTCGACGTTGACTGTGATGTTGCGTTGGTCATAGTACATGTTCATTTGTTGCTGTTGTTGTTGAAGGATGTTCTGTTGTGCCTGCTGGTATGTGATTGTTTGTGGTGGTTGTGGTACAGGTCGAACTGGTGCTGGTAACGTCGCAAGGTCGTATGTTACTTCTGCATGTATGTCTCCATGATTCCTTTCTTGCATTGCTGCAATCTGATCCATGTCAGCCATGAATCCATCTGTTCCGCTCTGAAGGTCTTGTCCTGGATCAGGTGGGTTTTCCAGACTGTTGTTGATCTTGTGGACGTGCAGCTTTTGAAGGTCGAAACTCATGGGGTCCCTCTGTCACTTCATCAAGCCACATACCAGAGGCAAAGTTGTTCTCAGCACTGCGGATCAACTGGAGGTTGCATTCGGATGGTGACCAATTTTCCCATCCAGCGGCTGCGCGAAGCTGTGCGGTGCCAATGCGAAATGAAGTTTTGCCCAGTTGTACCCAGCAGCTTTTACGGTCTGGGTCAAATGCGAGGAATCTCGCAAGGTTCCAAGAGCCTCGCTTGTGCTGCCTGCTTTTGCCACTCATCCTCCAGAATGCCACTGCTTCGCCAGGTTGAAGCGCACTCAAGTCGGTTTGGTTGGGCGTCCTCCTCAAAATGGTTCGTTTCACCGCTTGCGATGCTGAGAACTGTGCCAAAGCTGTCCATGCTTCGGCTCGAAGAAGTTTTGGCTGTAGAACTTGTTGCTCTGGATGTAGTTGTGGGCTGATTGTCATGGCTTTGCTGTCGCTGATCAAATCTCCCACAGGTCTTGGGATTCGGCCAAACACTGCTTGGAAAGGGCTCCGACCTCAGGTATATGTCGAAGAGTTGAATGAGAAAGGAACTGCCACCAAAATTTCTTCCAGCTGCTTCTTTCCAAGGCTGCGTTCTGGTCAATCAATCTCTCGGCTAACGTCCTCATCAAGGCATTTCTTTTTCCAATCTTGCCAAGTCGCCATGCTTCCTCTGTGGGGATGATGTCGTACTCGATGCCCATAGTATGTTGATGCCATGCCTGGTTGCTGCAAGTAGGCTGTCTGCATCCACCGCGATGGACATGGGCAGACCTAAGGGCTTGTACCAGATCTCCATTATGGAGGCAAGTACGTCATCAACATGTCGGCTCTTGAGGACTTTTGCCGCGTGGTCGTTTGTGGAGGCGCAGACAATTCCCAAAACTGGCACTGTCTCACCTGTAAGCAATCTGATGAAAATGATACCGGACTGTAAGTGGTCGCCAAATGCTCCTAAGTACTTGACTGTCGATGCTGTTGATGAAGGAGTCGGCTTGACTGACTTGGACATTCGAAGGCATGATCCACATCGAAGTGCATCTAAGGTTCCCATTATTCTGGAGTCCAGCTTGCCAGCAGCAGCCAAGATGCGGATGATCTCTTGCTTTGGCGGGTGGCCCAAGTTGCAAGCGAGCCACTGAAGTCCGCATTTCTCTGCTCATTGGTGGCCCGCCTTCAAAGTAGATTTCTGTTGTGACACCAGTCACCTTCTCCGCTGTGGATGCCTTCTCATTTTCGTGGGTTACCTTCTTGTTGGGGTCCATGTTCTCATCGTCAGTGCAGCCGAAGAAAAAATGCCGACCTGTATGGGATCGACAAATCGTTCTCTGGGGTATGGCACTGATGTCACGTCCTCGTGCTCAATCACAAACTGCGATGTTGAAGTTCGCAGTGCACAACCCCTATGTGTGCAGGGGATGTCTTGGGGCCATCTTCTTGCTGAAGGTGTCCATGCTGCCCGCACTCTAGTGAGTTGCCATAACAAGGTGTCGGATCTTTGTCATAAGCTCATCAATTTCGTTGATTTCAAATGGGCGCATGTAGGTGTTTTGAAATCGCCGCTCAACTTCGTCCAGGATGTCTTGCCAAGACTCTACATCCTCAACAGGCTTGACATAAGGTCTTGTGTGATTCATGTGAATCTGGACGCTGATGAAATCGTTGCGGATTTCGATGTAGTGCTTCCTTCTGGAGGCCTTCAAGAATTGCAGATGCCAAGCCATGACAGTATTGCCCAGATCGGGTTGTTTCTTTGACTTCAACCTTCGCAGTGTATTGTTTCTGTTCAGGTGTCAATTTCTTGTCGGGCTCCTTGGCAATGTACTGGCTGTTGGTGATCCATCTGTGTGGTTTTTGTATTGGCATTCCATCTTCTGTCTCTGCACCATAGGCTCCTGCATCGCATATCACTTCCCAGTTATCTGGTAGTTGGCGAAGTTCTTCAATTTCACCTTCCTTCCAGATAGCCGATCGCAAAGGGTGCTCACCAAGGTATAGTCGACCTTCATTTGCGTGCTCTTTGCATAGGTCGGCTCCAAGTTTCACCAAAGGCCTGTCCTCATCACGAATGGCCTCAAGTTCATCCATTCTGTGCGCATAGTTCATGCTCTGGTTGAAGATGCTCCAAGGGCCGCAAGGCCATGCTACCAAAATTAAAAGAAGTAATTAGTAGCTTCAGTTAGCGGACTGCATTCACACCAAGATTTGCGCCGTCTTTGGTCTTGGGATGTCTTGATGTCAATGTCATAGATGAGGTCAAACGGTTGACATGCACATAGGCCAAAACGTGGTGCAAGTTCTGAGGCCCGAGCCGTGCCTGCAAACACCTCAAGCAGGTCAACAATCATGACATAGTCGTTGTGTGTAGGCAGGCACTCATACGCATTGATCTCCTTTTCATAGATTATCTTGCTACTGGACCGCAGGTGGCCCAAAATCCATGATGTGTGGCCTTTCTTGGTCACGGTGTGTGCGTGCTGGGTTTGCACTTGCTGGAGGGGTAACCAAGCCCCAATCCCAGTCGTCCGACATCTCCTCCTCCTGGTCTTGGCGGCGGTTGCGGTTGTCCCTCTTGGAAGAAGCCTTGGGTCGGGTTCCCTTGTCTGCCGCTTTGGAGATTTTTTTCTCGAGTAAGATAGACAGCTTGGGTGCCGAGGTTGTCGGTAAGCCCATCCTGACTGCTGGAGATCTGGGGTCCAAGAAGTGGGCAGCCGTGGAAGAGGACGGTGAAGGCAGTGAAGGCGGCCGTTGCCGCTCCCTTCGCAAGGGCTCGACCCACTGGTTGCTTTCGGGGTCCCCTTTCCACTGCTTTCCGCATGTGAGGCACTTGCTGTACTTGCCGTCTTTGTTTCCCGATCGTTGTATCTGATCGCGTTGACATGCGGAAGATGCCTTCTTCAGCAGGACATTTTTCTCGGTCATCCACATTGGATCTTGATACTCCAGCCAGATCTTTGGACGCAGTCCCAAGCGCACCGCTTGCACAAGAACTCTGCTGAGGAAGTACTCGGCATTGAAAAAGGATGCCACCAGGTGCCTCCAACGTTGAATCCATTCTCCTCTAGGCTATCGTCTTACTGCCTCCACTGAGCTCGCGGCCTAAGGTAAGGCCTTGTAGCCGACGAGCAGTGACGGTAAGGCATCTTGCCACCTCCGCCAGCTCTGCCGCAGGGTCGTCAGGTTCAGCAGGCTCACATTCATCTTCGGAATTTGGATCCTGCTCTACCTGCTTCTCCTCATCCTCATCGGCTTGAGGATCATCCACTTCTTCTGCCTCTTCTTGTGTTGCATCTTCAACGTCATTGGCCTCCCTGAGGCATAGTTGAGGACCCTTTGTTGTGTCCCTTCGCTTGCCCTTCTGCATAGAGTCATGCGGTGTCCTGGATGCATTCCTGGACGGTTGTCCCTTGGCTTGCTGGCGGTGTGGGTTGCTGCTCTGGTCATTCTTCATGCCGTCGAACTCTCTCAGGAACTGCACTGGTGGCGTAGGCCTGTGGTCTGGAAACTGTACCTGAAAAGCTTCACGAATGGTATCAAAGTCCAATGATTGGTTTGATGAAGCGTCGTTGGTCCAATCCAAGGCGCATGCGCTCGAGAAGCCTCGCGCCTCTGGATTCTGAGTCATGCACGCCGCCCACATTGACCTCCACGGAGCGCAGGCTGCGTTCCGTTCGGCAGTACCTTTTGCAGAATGACCTGATTGTTTCATTTGCATATCACTGTAAATATTCATACTCATTACTTGCGCTTCAGGTATATGGTTTTGGTCATGAATGGATGGCGTGAGGTTTCAACTATGTGTTCGATGCCCTTCTCATCGTTCACTTTCTGAATGTCACACCATTCCATCTCCTCTTCAGCCTCACCACGCAAACTCACATAGAGCATCATGGAAGCTTCGTTTGGATGGTTTGGAGGAAGGTAAGCTTGGATTTGTATGCGCCAAACTTCAATCGTCCGATGCCACTTCTGAAATGCACGAAGGTCATTTTGCCGTAACTCCATGTTGGTGGACCGGGCGGAGTGCCGCCTCTGTATTTGACTCCGGGCGCTGGACCCATTTGCAAATTCCAGTCTGGTTCCTTCTTGGCTATCGCAACATCATGAAGTCCACGCAACATGTCATCGCGCCAGTGAATGTTGCCACTAGAATTTGAAGCAGGTCGTGATGTTCTCTTCTGTGAAGACTGTGGCGTTGGATTTGGCAAGGTCTGAGGAGAACACGATGTAGGCCGTACATTGGCTCCGTGACTGCAGTGTGTCCGGACCCACCACCGTGTTATGAATCATCGTTTCCGATTCAACTCTTTCGCCATGCTCGCCATGATATCCACCTGGATCGTCAAGTTTCCTTCCCATGGAACGTGCTTCAGGGGATCCAGCAGGTTCACGTGGAACAAATGTCCACGCACCGGAATTGCTGCCTAGGGACCCCTTAGGGTATGTGGGGGGGGACCTTTCTATTTTCCTTTTTAAGGTGGGGTTGCCTACTCCTGTCCAATCCTGATCCTGGCTTTGGAGACCAAGAATGCCTAAACAAGCCTAAACAGTGCATCGCGCCATTTTATAGGGTGCACAGCCGCAT
>Ga0126342_10003588_pt1 | contig 25762 bp, 20 predicted proteins | sample Cyp1metagenome_FD_92528 | JGI IMG/M metagenome (GOLD analysis project Ga0126342, IMG submission 92528) | Coral microbial communities from Lord Howe Island, Old Settlement Bay, Australia - Cyphastrea 1 metagenome | ecosystem: Host-associated > Invertebrates > Cnidaria > Coral ... | reverse complement strand
TATAACCAATCGCCAACCAATCGCTCAGCCTATCGCGATGCAGGTTTTAGCAATCGCGCAAAGCAAAGTAAACGCATCAATTCATAAATTTGTGACCTGCTTTTACGGACGGCTCCCATATATTGTATATCTATATATTATACATATATAATCATATGATATATAGTAATTAATATACATATCGAGATGGCATTAATAGTTCGTTAGAAAAACTCCATGACAATCCCATTGGATCCCCATTTTTTTTTGGGTACCTTTTGTTCGCCTGGACGCTGCGTAAAGGGCTACCCTGTTCGCCCAGGGGCATGTAGCATCTCCTGCACGAAAATGGGTGGAATGGCCCCGTCTTTGGTTAAAATCAAAGACGAACCTCCCAATTACTGTTGGGTATTACATGGTTTGACTATAGTTATACAATTAGTGAGGCCCCCGGCCACGATAGCGTGAAAAGTTGGTGAACATAACTCCAATTTCACTATGGTTTATGGTACGCAAATAACGAACTAGTTACTGGGGCGAATCTAAACCAACTTATAACTGGGGGGCCTCACATTGTAACTTATGACCCTAGTGCTGATAAATTCCTATTCATTGCAAGGTTGCTCCAACCTACTATGGATAAACAATAGCAACTTGTGCTAACGTTGCCTAATCTTACTTATGTTGGCAATTTCCCCCCTTTGTTATATTGTTTCTGGGTCGAAGCAACCCTGACATTTTGGCAACTCTTAGGCACAACCTTTCCATCACACATCACCTCCTCTAGAGGAAGTGCTGAAAATAGTAGTTTCTCCTCTGGTCAACATACACAAAACCATTGGAATCACCATGGTTAGTGGGTAAATCATCGAACTAAATTGGCAATTTTCCAGAGCTATGTTGGTTTACTTGAAGGCAATTATCTTTAACCTCCAAAAAAAAATATGCCAATACCCCACAAACAAACAATGAGACTCCTAGAAATTCAGGGTCGATGTCAACAAAAAATGGATGTTGAGATCTGGCTATCACATTCTCCGATGGGAGCACTGCTGGTTGGTGGTTGAGCCAACTAATCCGCATTGCTCCGATGGAGCTCCTGAGGTAGATCTCCTCATATTCGAAGAGGGCTTCCTGGCGAAGCTGGGAAGCCAGAGACCCTCCGGTAATTTTAAGATAGCTACAGAAAACGGATGAACAAATATTACTATTTATATAATGGTGATTTACCATATTTAAAGGGAGATTTACCATATTTTAAAGGGTGATTTACCATAATTTAAGGCTGATTTACCATAATTTAAGGCTGATTTACCATAATTTTAAGGATGGTGATTTAGTATTTACCTTTGAGACATTACGAAATAGTGATTTCAAAGTGGCCATAGCTAGGTACTCAGTCATACACAAAACCATACAAAACCCGTGACTGATTGGTTGTGTCAATGCTCATGGAAATGATAGCAAAATATGCATGCCGGGAACATGATTTGGTAAGCATCATCAGGAAAAAACCTCTAGATTTCCCCATGGACCAATGTAGTCCCAATACAATTAGTGAGGCCCCCGGCCACGATAGCGTGAACAGTTGGTGAACATAAATCCAATTTCACTATGGTTTATGGTACGCAAATAACGAACTAGTTACTGGGGCGAATCTAAACCAACTTAGCTATCTTGGGGGCCTCACATTGTAAGAAACTTGCGGATGGGTGTTGTAGATAGATGTGCATAGAGACGCACTGTGAAATCTCCACACGTGATAAATAAATCTGGACATCTGATAAATTGCCAATACACGGGCCTTTATAAATTGTACGAGTATGAACTTTAAATCAACAACAAGCAGAAAGCGATGTTTAAGCGTCTTTCCCAGGCTTGAACTGATGTAGTGATGAAAAACATTGAACATTATCTACTGTAGTTATTATCACTATTAGTTATGGAATTACGGTAGTTATGATATTATGTTATCCTCGATATCTCTTGGTAGATTATCATTGAATATAACTATTTTTAATGATGATACTCTGCCGATGATCATCTGTAGCATTCTGTTCAATGGGCAAAAGTTCAATGATCTGATTATCATTAATTATCACAAGTTCATCGTCCTGCAAGTTCCTTATCATTATCATTCAAAAATATTATTATGAATCATGATCCATTACTGGTTGGTGGTATACCTACCCCTCTGAAAAATATGATTTTGTTAGTTGGGATTATGACATTCCCAACATGATGGGAAAGTCATGGCAAATTCCATGGTTCCAGTCACCACCAACCAGCTATATATCTACCATTTAGTCACCATTTAACCACCATTTAGCCATCAAAAAACCATCCATTCGTTGGGAATCCGAGTGTCCCTTCAAACCATCCATTTATGATTGACGACCCATTGAGATCCATTAAGATGTTTTGTATTCAAGGTATCTAGGTTGAATTCCAATGTAACTGGCTTAGGATATTTTTTTGGATCTATACTATATTGGGGTTAGGATATGTTTTTGGATCTTGAAGATCCATTAAGTTTTATGGTCATGACCATCCAGTTTTGGATCCATCATGATCATCTGTTACGATTATCCCCAACTGGATCCAGTTAGTTGCCATCGGCGGAACGTTGGAACGTCCTCAGGATTGCTGGTCCACAGCGAGATGGACCTGGGACGATTCGAAATGGGATGTGTTCCCTGGGTTTTTCCAAGAACTTAGGAAAATGATGATAACTTCAGAAAGAACTTGGTTTCAGAACTGGGAAGATTTTGTTGAGTTGTTGTTTTCATCATTTTCCCTAAGAACATCGTTTTTTTGGGTTGTTTACTACCATTTTAGTTGGATCCCTAAAGCCTCAATTTCGGGATCTTGCCAGATTTTTAGATGTGAGGCGCCAGCGTTTTACTGGGCTGTTTGAAGGAAAAATCTACGGTCAAAACGATGTTTGTTTGCATGCTGTTTTTGACCATGAAATATGTCCGGCTTCATCCTTCCCATTGTCCAAATTTGGGACTGTTGTGGGTGGAACTTTGCGTATTCAACACATTTAACTAGGTCTAGCACCTGATGACACCTGGTACCGCGGAGTTGGAACTCATTTAAACAACAAAGAGTTCAGCAAAAATAACATTAAGGACGCCTTTTTGCATGTTTTGCAGGATGGGATGTCTTTCAACATTCCTGATTTATTGCCGACATGATCATATCCGATTGGTCGCAACCTCATTCAACTCCTTTTTTTTGGGGATGCAGCAAATTTCAACGGGGTTGAAGTATGTTGAAGTGGCAAGACTCTTTGCAGAAAGCCAAAAAATGAAGCACCTTTTTCTTCACCCCTATTTGAAAGCAGGTCAGCTCGGGTTCCCCTACGATGACGGGCCCCTCCTGCCATCTATGTTCAATGTCATTGCAAGTCCCCCCCCAAAAAAATGGAAAAGTTGGACGGAACATGCAGGAACCATCATGAACTTCACATCCTGGAACAACTCTTCTATCTTTTGGGGGTCCACTATATACATAGATTATGAAGGTATGTGACATGTCAATGTGTTGTCACCCTATCCATGTTTGGCCTGGGCGCCCATCATTGTAGAAGCCTTCAGATTTTGTCTCGCGGATCCCATTCAGGGTGAACTAGACAGACACTTACAGAATATTCTTATTCTACTACAATGTGAGGCCCCCAAGATAGCTAAGTTGGTGAACATAACTCCAATAACTATGGTTTATGGTACTTACAACTATAGTTACTGGGGCTTATAAACCAACTGGGGCCTCACATTGTAGAAATAGCCTCTGGATGAGAAATATGGGTATTTAATAGCCCATAGTAGAAATATATCACAGAATATTCTTATTCTATGAAATAGCCTCCGTTAATTTAGCTATAGCGATAACAAGCACAACCAAATCACCCATAAGAGCAGATGGCTTAACCTATGATTTCCATGGCATTTTATCATATTTGGTCGGCGCTATGGTGCCGGGTAACATCATAGCCATGGCCAATCTGTGCCTCCGATCCTTCATCAGTGGCAAATTCCAGATCTCAAGGATGGTTCGTATAGAAAATTGAGTGAACTGTTCTTACACTTAACTGAATTTGAGGCCATGAAACGGGAATTCTTGTAGAATGGCTACCCCTAGAATTTCCCATCATTGTGAACGTTGCAGTCTTTGAAGGGCTTGGGACAATTTGGATCTGTGCCACCCTTTGCCCGTCCGTCACGTTTGAATGTTAAAATATGTTCAGATATTACTCGAGAGCATTAGATTCATTAGATTGAATAAGTTCTTTTCTTGATACACAGCCAGTTCGGGGTTTGACGTTTTATGGGACATAACACAATGCCTGTGATGCACCTACAGACGGTCTTCCAAAGAATTGATCTGAGTCAACATTGGAGGCAGGAGAACCAAGCTTCCAAAAACTTGATCCAATTACATGTAGAATGACATCATGTATACGTAACGCAATAATAATCCAGAATGCTTAGATATATTAAAACATTGGTAAGTTTGAGGGGTGGTTTATCATTGCTTTACGTACATCATTCCTTATGAAATACACAGGAAAAGTGGAAACCGGCTCGCCCTAAATGGGATCTAGCGACCTACACATTCCAGGGCGCTGTCGCACCCGCGTCGACGCAATGACGCAATGCCTTGAAGCAGTGCCCTGCTGTGCCGCTGTTGATGGTTACAACATGTTACAACACTGTAGTGACTGTAGTCATAAGGCCTAAGCCCAGCCAAAAAGGGCATTAACATGCATTAACATTCAAAAGGCTGCAAATGTGATATGTATATATGTATATATGTATATATGTATATATGCACCTTTTCAATGATGCTTGGCCAATGATATTGGTGGGGTTTACTAACTTGTTTGATGGCCATCGGTTTCAACCAACCAATAGAAACAGAAATTATATAAACAGATATACCCTCTGGTAAACTAACATAACTATGGAAAATCACCATTTTTAATGGGTAAATCAACTATAAATGGCAAGTTTCAATAGCTATGTTTGTCTACCAGAGGGTAACTTATAACATACCTGGATTTGTCTCAAAACAAGGTATCTCCAAATCGCCGAATCGTCGCGGTGTCAACGGTGTCAATTTTAATAACGTATGGGAACGATGGAGGTACGGCCCATTTTCAGGCCGTGATCTGAGGCCGATTCTCTCCCTTTTTCAGAAACACCCAAATCATATTAAGCTGCAATATTATATTGATATGTATGGGTATATACTATAACAATATTTAGCTGTCTTAGTTATATGTTATAATAATATAATAATATACATCCTGTTATGTCAATGTATATTATTATATTGATATGTATATATTATAAATATATTCATTCAATTCATATCCAATTTTTGCCATTGCGGAATGAATATCCCTTTTGCATCCCCATCATATCACCAGTATGGTTGAGTTATGTGTGTATATATATATATCAATCAGAAAGATCCATCAGATAATGTTGCTTGACACCTGACACTTGCCAAATCTTGCCAACAATCCTCACAGCGGACGGGAAGACTCAAGCTCTGAGCCAGATTTCACTTGTCAGCGAAGTTCTGACCCTGGACGAATCAAACACTGCGTTGCTTAAGGGCAGCGTTTTCGGCGTTTTCGTACTTGTTTTTTCACCACTTTTGGGGAGTAAATCTTCAATTAAAGCAAATTGATCAGGAAGGACCTATTCATCTGGGGTTGACATTAAATGCAATACAACAAGCTAGTTCATTGCAACACATCGCAGCGAACAACTTGTCATCAGAACATAGTCAGGAATACCAAGGTGGATTTAACCACTCCATAAAGTTCAATCTACCCTCTGACAATCAAACATTGCAATGAAAAAAAACCATTTCTAGAATGGGCGTACCCTACCATTTTAAGAAACAGTGATTTCACATTAAAACCTCCATTTCGTGCGGGGATTCCCGTGGAAAATCTTTGATGCCAATGGTAGCAAGACCCAAGACTTGTTCTCTGCCATGTTTGTTTTCCAAAGGATATTCCCAGAGCCACATTCACAAAGGTAATTCAAGCAGCATGGTTCTGTCTGCCGATCTTCTTGGTGAGTTTATGGAGCTGTAATGGGGGTCAAATCAACCAATTTAAATGGAGATTCTGGTGGAACAATCCAGGATAGTTACAGTACCTCTAGTAACGATCACGCTGGTGACGTCGGAGTCATGCCGCACTGCAGCTGATCCAGACAGTTTTGTAACTCAAATGAGCACTGGCCACCTCTCAGATAGTGGCAACACTTCTAACTTACAGTACACAAGGCTTGTCTTTTCGGTTTGGTGGGCAACAATAATCATAATAATCCATAACATGGCATGCATTTTTTGAATTTCACAGCTAATCTTGCAACCACTGAGAACCTCAAACATGGCCAAACGAACCTCTACCACCGAAACGAGTCGCTTACTGGCACTCACAAAAATCACCAAGATTTACAAACACTATCAGACACTTTAGATTGCCAGTTAGACTATTCACTCACTATTCACTCACAGTTGCTACAATGTGAGGCCCCCAAGATAGCTCAGTTGGTTTATAACTCCAATAACTATGGTTTATGGTACTTATAACGAACTAGTTACTGGGGCTTATAAACCAACTTATAACTGGGGGGCCTCACTATTCTACAGTAACAGTTGCTTTGGCCTGAGACCGTTTGCCCCCCATAAAACTGCCGTCCAGTCGCGCCACCGCCCCTCTCAAAACTGATTTCAGTATGATTTCATGTTGTTCAGGTGACACAGTAGCAGTGCTGTGTGTCCATTACATATATATATATATATATATATGTGGAGTTTCCTGAAATGGGGGGATCCCCAAATCATCTATTTTGATAGGATTTTCCATCATAAACCAACCATTTCGGGGTACCCCCATTTATGGAAACCCTCATAGATAGATAGATAGATAGATAGATAGATCGATGGATGGATGGATAGATAGATGGATGGATAGATAGATAGATAGATAGATTAGATAGATAGATATAAGTACACACTACGTACGAGACAATCAAGCAACATGAATACAGTCTGTTGGTTTCGTAACTATTCCGGTTGTCTGGTGACAAATGATAATCCCACATCAACCAGGCAGGTGAATAGCCCCCTACAAGAACCAACCATCAAACGACCATTGTTGATGTGATTTAACCCCGATCAGATGGTTAACGACAACATAAGAACAACTACATGCTGCTGCACCAGCAGTCATATTTTGTTCATTTATGTACCCCATTAACTATAGCTGGTTGGTGGTTTTAACCATCTTGAAAAAAATGAAAGTCAATGGGAAGGATGACATCCCATATATTATGGAAAATAAAACATGTTTGAAACCACCAACCAGTATATCTAAATATGATATTATAACATGATATACGCACTACAAACCCTGGCTATCCTAGTCGTAAAGCAACTAACCTAAGTATGGGGCACCGGCACTACTTAACTGTAGCATCCAAATGGGCGCCGTATTAGTATAACTTACTATATATACATATATACACGTAGTGTTGATATGACTCCGACTCCCCCAGGTTAGAACTAAAACTCTATTTAAATATCTATTTAAACTCTATTATATACTAATTATCACTATTAGTAGGTTATATGCTAATTATCACTATTAAAACTATAACAGCAATACTAAAACTATGGTTGTACAACTGCAATTAGATGGTTAAGTCTGAAGTTTGCTGATAGACCCACTGATGAAATATACATATATACACATACATATCTATCATAAACCCTGGTTAACCTAGTGATTATATGTCACTTAGTATTTACGTTGCAGCTGAAACTACAGCAGAACTGTAGTACTATAACATACTATAACTACAACTAAACCTATAACTAAAACTTACACTAAGACCGTAAGACCAGAACGAAATCTATAAATATCTATAACTACTGGACTCAATCATACTCCATAATATAACTGTAATGTCAACCCCGGAGTAATAAACCCCGTTTACGGCTGTTGAATTGGGAGGGTACCATAGGGGATCCCGATCCGACGCCTCAATGACTCGCTGGGTCCTTCTCCTTGCCCTGCAAATTTGGCCTCGCGGACTGGAGGTTTACTGGGTAAAAAACCATCAAGAAGTGGTGGTTTTTCACCGTTTAACATCCTTGGACCAACAAACAGATTTTTGAAGAATCAGTTGGCTTAGTAATTGAACCTTAAGAGAAATTATGGGATTTAATCAAAACACATTAGGGACACATTCAAGCTTTAAAACAGGAGATACAAGTCCTAAACGATCTTGAATGAGCATAAACCGGGTTTGCCACGAAATAGAGTATACATAACTATACAGTATACCAATTGTACCAAAACAATGCCAGTCACACATGGATAACATGATTTTCAAAAAGACACGGAATGCTGTGGTTCCCTATTTTTTAACAAACCCAGCGTAGAAACAGCGTAGAAACTCACCGTCTTGGATCGATCATGAACACGCCAGAGAGCCATCGAAAGAGCTTGACATCAGCCATGTCTTCTAAACCAAGAATTCTGTGGGTATCATCTTCTGGTTGGATGGTGAATACATATATAACTTATAACCCTTCAATATCTGGTTGGTGGTTTCAACCTACCCCTCTGACAAATGATGGATTGAAAGTCAGTTGGGATGATGACATTCCATTCCCAATATGATGGGAAAGTCATGGCAAATTCCATGGTTCCAAACCACCAACCAGCCATTTGGGGATGGGTAACCCTTACTAACCACTATTCCAGTGGGGGTGGTTAATCATCCATTGAGATCCATTAAGATCCTTCAAGATCCATTAAGATCATCTTTGTTTTCTTCACACAGAAAGAAAGATGTTGTTCCCGGACTTCCGGACTTCCGTTCAGAGTTCCATCCAGTCCGAGAAAAGTTTTTTTGTTTTTTTTTTCCGCTCTGTCAATAGGTCCCGGTAAACCGCTGATAAGTCAGTTATTCAGTTTTACCCCGCCATTTATTGAATGATAACCCCTTTATTAGAATGATAACCCCATTTATATAGCTGCTTTTTTTGACATTGGTATAACTGGTATTTCGTAAAAGTTCGGGCCATACCCTCTGGTAAATTAACATAGACCCTGGCAGATAGGGGTTGGAAGACTAGTTTCCATAAAAAAAATTGTGATTTTCAGGGTCTATGTTTATTTACCAGAGGGTAACTGTACAAGTCAGAGCTATTGAAACAATGGCTTAAAACCCGGTGGTGCGGTGCAGAACAGACTGGCCGTCATGCAGGGATGTCTCGCTGGAAACTGATCTTGGGGCTATTTGGGATTGAACCGTACCCAGTACCACCCAGGCAATGTGAGATGCTGATATATATATATATATATATTACATCATTATATATATAATATATATATATATAATGTACATTATATTATGAGTATATATAAATATATATTTATGACTATCAATGAGTATATATATATTACTATTATTATTATTGTTATTATTATGTAAATAATAATATAGATGTGCGATAACTCACTATCTCTCAACGAAAGGTCAACCAGTTGTGGCGCCGTGAAGATGCCAAGGGCCGCCAAGGTGCAGGAGGGTGAATCGCTCCTCTAAGCAACCTGTAGCGGATACCAGAGTCACGGTGATCAATGGATTGGTTTAAGGGAAAATTTACAGGAAAACCCCATATTTAATGGGAAAATCTATGGTTTCCTGTAGATTTTCCCTTAAACCAATCCATTGAGGTGAAAATGGCGGTACCCTTGGGTAAACAGCCACATAACATATGGAACATCACCATTTTTAGTGGGTAAATCAACTATTTCAATGGCCATTTTCAATAGCAAACTGTTAAATTGCAAGAGGGCAACCATGTGGTAGTTTAGCATCCATAAGTTGGGAATAGTTGGGAAATGAGGCCCCTATAATTCCTGTAATCTATGATTATCTATGATTTTATATCCAGATACGTCAATAAACTGGAACTGCACTTCTAAGTACCAGCCATAGCGGCTTGTACAAGTTGGATGCAGCAAAAACATTGTACACAAATTGGGACTAACAACAAGGTAAAATATTGTGGATAAAATTGTGATATTTCGCTCGCTAACCAAACATGTTCGACCGGAGATGATTCCCCAACAATACAATTCCTATCATCTACGTCGTGACGTCTCGACGGGTTCGGTCGTGATCACTTTTATCCAAATGTGGGTTTGATTCCAAAACATGGATGGTTTATGATGGTTTTAATGCAGAAAAAAAGTTTTTGTAACATAAGATTCATCCAAACTGTAACATAAGATTCATCCAAACAAAAGAATATGGTTTGCAGCTCCCGAATCCAGGACTCTGATTCTGGCAAATTGTGTCGTCCAGCTTTCCTCGTTGATAGGGATTCCGCTACTGGATTACTAATCCCCAAATATCCCCAATATATTGGCTAGTATAATTCAGTATAATCCCCTATAGTCACCAAGCAACAAAGGTTTTGAACATTGCCAAACTATTTCGGGGTCACACACTGAACATGTTCAATGATGTTCAATACATTGATACCAGGAAAACATATATATATATATGTGACTATACATATATTTATATGTACAACGTAAATTACGAACGAACTTCACTTACTCATCAAGTCGGGTAAATCTCACCCCTTAAAAAGGCGACTGGTGGTTTCACCTCAAAGATCTGCGAAAGTCTTAGGGATCACCACCCCAGGGCCCCACTATGGTTGAACTGTCCAAAAATTGCGACCGAAGCCAAGTGACATAGCGAAAATCATCTCAAATGCAATTCATAAAGAGAAATCTGACGAAGACCTCCATGTGGTTTAAGTAGATCAGATATTCCATAGATATATCAACATTAACATCGCCCCATGTTGGTTTAATTATGGTTAGTTAGAACATATAGACTCCCAAACCATCCATTTTAATAGGTTTTTCCACTATAAATCATCCATTTGGGGGTACCTCCATTTATGGAAACCTCCACAGCTAGACATCAACATTAACTGGAAATCCAAAACTATTTGGTTTAATGTGGGTAAAATAATGCCATAAACCCTCCCTCAGTCATCACCATTTTTATAGGTGGTATAAACCTTTTCCCAACTGGGTGGTTTATGGCATTGTTTTACTCACATGATATTGATTCTAGTTAATAGTATATATAATATTAATATACCAGATCTAGTTACTTATTGATTATATTATGTACATATTATGTACATATTATGTTTTACCCCACATGAATCATGGTGTTTGATCAAACACTTGGGCAAATCCCAACCTTAAGGGGACCACCCAGCTCAAAATGGTGGGCACATCCCCGTCTTGCCTTCCACGGTGGGAGTCAACTTGATGACCGTGTTCAAGGGGATGGACCTGGACATGTTTGGGTAACGTGATTTCTGTAAGAAATGTCCACAACGAATGTTTGGTAAATAATGTTTTGTCTTGATTTATACCGAATGTTTAAGGATAGATGAGGATTTTTTCCGATGAATTCTTCGATTTCTGAAATTAAGATCACATGCTATTCTATAGTTACAGACAAAATGTACACAACGGTGAATGTTTGATGAACTGTCCCACACTAAGTCTATAGATGAAATGGACACTGGCACAATTTGTTTGCATGACATATGGGTTAAGTGACATATTGATGAAATTTCATGGCAATGCATGGCAGTGATCCATTTTTTTTGCCAATGGAAATATGCATGTATGAAATTGAATGTATATTCTATGATCTGATCCACTTGCTAAAAAATGTAGGATATTGAACCTTTTGAGAGCCGCAACACAAATCACCAATTCATGATACAGTATGTATACTTAGTTTTACCAGCAAATGAATGGTAGTGGCAGGATTTGTCCCAGAGATGGTTCCTCGTTAACCATGGAAAATCACCATTTTTAATGGGATAACTCACTATAAATGGCCATTTTCAATAGTTTTTTGTATGTTTACCAGAGGGTAAGCCATGACTCTGACTTCGCCATGGTCCCAGCGCGGCCATATCTCGGAGATATGGCCCACTGGGCTAAAATCATCCACCACTAACCACTTTCTTCAGAGTTGTGAATGTACCTACAATACGTATAATCTGTATGGTATATCAATTGAGCTTCTCCTCATTTTCTGAGGCCATGAACTGGGTTCCCAAGAGTGGACCGAAACCGCAGATGGTTTCTGCATGTTTCTCTCAACATGTTTCAACCAGCAAAACATGAGTCAATTCCGGTCCAATTCTATCATCCCGAGGAACATCTCACCATGTGGTCGTAACATGTGGTCAAAATTCAGCCTTCCACGAGCGGAGGTGTTATCAACCGGGTGGCAAAAAAAGTACCACTGGGGATCCCACCCTGACTTTGCATTGCATTCTTTGGGGCCATATGATGAGGTCCATTAGCTAAGTAGGGATCTAAGTTGGATAACCATTAGCCACATCATTCTCTCCGCCCCGCGTTTGGTTGCCCGGCACACTCGGACAGGCCTCTGCGTCTTGGAGGGGTGAACAAATGGACCGACTGTTTTCATTCAAACTGTGCAGCTGTTTGGTACATGCATTTCGCTTGCCTCTTAAGGAATGGCCAAAGTGGCCAAAGGATTGCAACTGCGTATTATATATACATATATATATATATATATATGTATCTACATATGTATATACAGGTGTATATACATACTACGTATGTAGTATATATATATTATACTGCTGTAATAAATGATAATAAATGCACACACGTTCATCTGGTCCACTTACCACGCTTTGTGATTAGTCCCGAACATTACTTGTCTGACTTGACTAGATTCTTGATCATCACCCGAACATATCATCTAGGTGGTAGTTTCACCCCCGGAAGAATGTTCCTCGTTGGGAGAATAAATCCTAAAATGGTTGAAAACAGACCAACCATGTTAATAAACCACCAATCCAACAAAGATAATTATCATGCACAGTACTGTATAAAATACAGTAATTATATATACACATCATACATTATATATTATATATGATATATCAATACATGCACATATATTATATACCCTCTTGTAAACTAACATAGCTATGGAAAATGGCCCATTTATAGATGGTTTACCTATTAAAAATGGTGATTTTCTATAGCTGTGTTAGTTTACCAGAGGGTATATACTATTTTATATGATATAATCTAATTTTTATGTCGAGGCTGGCAGTCGGCCGAAGTGTTCGGTATCATTTCTTTCAAGGTCAGAAGCCCAAGCTGGTCAGAAGCCCTTCCAGATTTTCTGCACCACTAGAGCTGGGTTTACCAAACAACTAGGATGTTGTTGTCTGGCAAATAATTCATGTCTAAAAATCTCAAGTTGGTCACTTTTATATTTTGGTGGCATGTTGAATCGATCCTGAACATTCCATTTCTGTTATAATTAGGCTCAACATGGCTCAACATATGTATTATATACATATTATATATATATATATGTAAATATATATATATATATATTAATATATAAACGTTTCCTACCGCAGAGCTCTCCAGCGACACAGGCCTCACGGGGCTTTCCCATGAAGTATGCGTACAACACCCTGAGAATGGCCTCCCAAGCTGCGCTTGGTCTCTGTGCTTTGGTGGAAAAACATGGAAAAAAACCCATGGGGAGCGAGAGATTTAAATTTGATAAGAAGCGCTTGGTGTCCGATTTGTTCCGTGGAAAAAACATGGTCTATAGCATTACAAAATCCATTTATACCTCAATATGTTGAATATGATCAGAAGATCATGGAAATATCATGGAAACTTATCCTGGAATATCATCCATTTATAAACCTCAATATGTTGAATATGATCAGAAGATCATGGAAACTTATCCTGGAATATCATCCATTTATACCTCAATGATATTATTAAAAAGGACATACCAGGAACCTCCAGCTTCACGTTAACGTTACCCGATGTTTTTGTTGCAGATCCTGGGGATCCGGCCTGATGAGCGACGATCAGCAAAGTCTCTTGACTCCGTTCCATCCTGGGGACCCCAGGGGTGAGGAGACGCCCTCCGTGCCGGGTAAAAAAGGTTTGATGGGATGGTCATGATGGGATGGTCATATTCAATGGATTGGTTTAAGGGAAAATCTTAACCCCGGAAACCATGGTGTTTTTACCATCAAAATTATAGAGAGTTTTCCTGTAAATTTTCCCATCATCCAATTCTATGAAATATGGATGGTCATATGGATGGTCATATGGATGGACATTCCGACTGATGTCGTTGAAAAATGCCACATAAAATTTATGAAAATCTATTAAAATCCGACATCAATCTCTATCAATGGATTGATGACCATGAAAAAAATATGGGTATACAACACTATACAATCCGACTCTTGACCAGGGCTATATGGGATCATCTATGGATGATATCTATGTAACTAGGGTATCTTCACTTTCCCAAACGGGTGGTCATTCTACACATGAATGGGTGCATTGGGTAAATGGAGGTAACATATGTTAAACATTGTTAAACTATACCTGCACTGTTTCCATGAATGATTTGGGATACAAAACTGGCTATTGGGTAATCGCCAATACCAAAACGGATATAGACTCATATCCAAGGACTGGCGGAAATCCCAAGCTACAACGTGCCCTGCATGATCCTGCATGATCCTGCATGATCCTGCACAAGGATTCCTGGTTTTCTTGGTCCAGGAGAATGATCAGCTTGGAATTTCCGTTGGTACTTTGTATTGGCTCTACTCAACTCCCAATGATCTCCACACATCAACAGATAGCCCAGTCGAAGAGTGAGACTTAGGACATCCCATTTGGAACATCTCCCGGGGATTCCACCAAAGACCGAAAAAAAAGTGACCACAGCCACTGGGAGGTTTGAGGAGATCCCTGGGCCATCCGGACTCATGAGCCATGGGCTCAAGCCTGGAGATGAGGTCCGTGTAGCTTTCGCCACGAGGATAGCGGTACTCGAACCTGCGCAACCAAGTAGCAGCTGGTGTTTCTGCTTCGATGAAGCAGAAAACTTACGCAGAAGCTTGCGCTCGGTCTCGAGATGTCTCGGGTTTACCTAGTAAACCTAGTTTAGTTCGAGAGTTTGCTAGGTTTTCCCAGCCATATTTCGCTGGTAATTCATGGTATTTCCATGGGAAAACCAATGTTTGATTGTGAACTTCATCAATGGAGCATGCTGACCGAATGATGCCAGGAAGAAAATTTGGTCCTTGATTTGATCATATTTGATCCCATTCGCATCCTTTCAATGACCTTGGAATTTCTTTCAAAGTCTTACTGGTGCTTAGTAGGGAATGGATGGGACTGGGGGAATGGGATGATTAGTGATAGTTTTTGTGGATCATTCCCTCATTCCCTGCTAAGCACCCCTAAGAAGTTATATACACATCATAAAGCATGGTCCAGCCCCTTGGATCATCACAATTTCATCCCTTCTGGCGGTCACCACACGGTTTGGGGATGTTGGGGAAGGTCTGTTCTCAAGCCACAAAAAACCGGGCAACCTCCAAATGCCTAAAGTAATTCTTACATAAATAAACTATGGATAGTATATGATAGCTATGTAATTTTAGGCATCAGATCATGCTTTGCACCAGCTGTGATTCAAGTAATGCAAGACCAACTCAAACTGCCCTCAGTCAGACATCAACCCTGCCCATGATCCTCGGTAATTAATCAGGAATACCATGCCAGAAATTTCAAACAATCACTTCAAGCCAAACAGTCAAGCCACTTATAGCCAAACTCTGATCATCGTTTCCCCATAGCCAACGATATCAAACCATCACCATCTGGTTATTTAACATAGCCATGGAAAATCCCTTATAAATGGAGGTTTTAATGGGAAAACCATCTATAAATGGGCCATTTTCCATGGCTAAATAGCCAGAGGGTAGTTAACCCTTCTGGCTGCTCGGCGCCATGCCACTTGTCTCCCTTTCTGGCTGCCGCTTCTTCCGGAAATTCGCGTTCAATCTCCTGGAAAAAGGATGGCGCCTTGTTATGGGGCCCCAATCTCTTGATTCGAAGCAGCGAAAAAATGGGAACATCATGGCTTTGTGATCGGATATGTCATAGCTTCATATTTTATCATACATCACAATTAAAACATAGAAATAAATTATGAAGTAGTGGTTATATACCTATGATCTCCAGGTCTGTTCGTTACAATATATCCAACTTTCAATGACCAACAAATATTAGCAGCCAAGTATCCGGAAAACCCCATGATAATGACCCTTATAATGACCCACTAGATCACAATATCATCCCAATATATCCTCATGATATTCCATTATATACATAGTATATATCCATATATTATATATCTATCTATCTATTATATATCCCATTACGTCTCTAATATTCCATGATAATCCACAACAATGACCCACTGTATCCCATTATCAAACTAAATGGACAATTATGTGTTGGATATCCCATTATGTCCCATGAACATACACTAATTGTATAATATATAAAAACCTGAGTATAATCATTGATTGTTAGTAGTGATTCCATCAACATACAATTCACAATAATATAATAATGACTATATGAATCATATTTAAATAAATAATATATATAATATATTACTATATTGTATATTGTATCATATCATGTTAAATCATATTACATTATATTATTGGTATACTAATGACAATATACTAAATATATCTAAATATCCTACTTATTGATTGAATATCAGATGCTCCAAATGTTGAAAGCCAGCCCTCACCTCGTAGGTCATGCCATCGCAAAGCCCCGCATAGATCTCGTCCAAGTTTCTGCCGATGGAACATGGTGATTCGACACATCAAATTGGAGGTTCACCATGAACCATGGAGCTCAATCATGAAAAAATGGAAGGTATGTGGAAGCTTTTACCATCGAACACTCTGGATTTTAATAGTCATAGCCTCGGGTGAACGAGCGCTAACTTTGCGATGATGATATCTCCATGTGCAGTAGATAGATTTACCATCTGGTTATTTGTTACATAGCCATGACAAAAATCCACCCATTTTTTTCAGAACGCTAAACCATCTATTTCGATTAGGGCCATTTCCCATGGCTCAGGGTCTTAAATCTTGACCCAAAAAAAGGTGAACTTGAGCAACGTTGCCATTGGGCTTCTTCCAATGAACGATGAACCTTTTTGCCTCTGGTAACACATACAAAACATACAAAAAACTATTGAACATGGCCATAGAAATAGTGGATTTACACATTAAAAATAGTGGATCTTGCCATAGTTATGTCACAGTTTACCAGAGGGTAAATCACCAGTGAGCAAACATGACGTCAATGACCAAAAACAGTGACCGGCGAAACAGTGACCAGAGATAGCTACGGGCGGAACGGCGGAAGCTGCTGACAAGGATCATAGATATCGCTGATATCACTCAAAACAAACCACGCTTAGAACTCTGGACATGTTTTTTTCGCAATAATGTAGAAAAACTCATGACTTCGGGTCGGCCAACCGAATTGCGTCACATGAGTTAGTGTCATCCCTTGACTAATGCACCTTTTGCAAATACGTAGTTCTACGCATATGTATATATATATATATTTATATTTGCGTGGGGGGAGAACCCAAAAACAACGGAAAATAAAAACAACTTGTCTATTCAAATATGTCAACGGCAAGCGCTAGATACATGGGTCAACAGTATCTAGTAGACCAAGCCCTTGGAACGTCCTGAACATCTTCGGCCGCATCTGTACCTCGGTTTTTGAGTTGATGGATTGGCAGATTTTCCCATGGCAGGACCAGCCCGTTTGTTCTCAAGTGTCATCGGGGGTTCCATCTTGGGCTCCGCGAATTCTGTCCAGCTGCGGTATTGTTTAGTGAGTTATATGGAAAAATTCTGTGATAGTGGTTCCGACCCATCCCAAATGCCAAATACTCTCCAATACTATGAGTCAAGCGCTGCTAATCCCCGACTTGTTGCAGGATGGAGAGATCAAAACGGTCTAGATGTCTGGGGTCCGCAATTTTGACGGGCAGCTGTACGTGTGAGTGGCAAAACATGGCAGCCAAAAATCCAAAAATGCTTGGAGAGCCCTGTCGTATGGAAATAGAGACATACTGAGAATGATATAACAAATATCAATGAATATGAATATTCATAATCCCATTAAATGATACATGATGATACACTTGATATTTCAATCCTGCATATAGTAGATATATGAAGAGTATTGAAATCAATCAAGTGCCACTAGTGGTTGCAGATTTCAATGGCCAATGCCTGTTGTCTGGCATGAAACTTGCTGGTGTGAATCGCCAAAAGCCGGACTTTGAATGAGAGATGTGGTAAGACAATCCAAGCTCAAACAAAATGTATATGTTTATGCAACATATACCACTCCCAACAAGTATAGACCCTGAAAACCGTCCCAAGAGGAAAGGAGTCTTCGTCTAGCAATGGGTAATGGCTGAGACTATGTTAGGGCCGTTCAGAACAGGATTCCTTAGCTCATGGGTTATGACAACCCCCTAATACCCCCAATATCAACCATACTAACAATCCCTTAACAAATGATCCGCCATCATTGATCAAGTATATCCTCACCGACAATATAAAGCATATATCAAGGATAGCGGATAGTAGTATACAGGGTGGCGTGGCACAGTGATGTTTGTTGGTTTATAAACCCCATTAGCTAGTTTGATATCTCTCCACGTCTACCCAACAGCTATTCGATTCATGTTTACCAATTTAATTAGCTAAACAACACCCACTAAATCCCATGAACTAACCATGAAATCCAATTTTTTTTATAGTTTTTTTGGGTAGGAACCATTTACTCCATGCATCATGGTGAAATAAGCAACCCGCGAAACAATCACCAAGCGGGCAACTGGTTGGTTTAGCTATCATGAAACTCTCGCCCAGGTGCCCATTCGGTGCCATTCGGCAAGCAGACGCTATCGTGTCCTCAATGGGCCGTTGAAAACTCAATGGGCAATTCAGATATCACATGATACGATGTGTAGTTCCCAAAAAGAATGGCAGCTGATTGATCACTATTGTACTTGAGTTTTTTTTTGGGGGTGTTGCTCTACATACTGCATATATAATAATGTGTATATACATATATATGTAAATAATATATGTATTGCATCTGTATATGTTTATAGATATACCACTTGGGCGGCTTGATCAAGTCAGACTTCTACAGCCCTGGACCCTCAAGAGGCGGGTCAGTTCAGCCACCCCTTCTGTTCACATCTAAATAGCTGGGATTTATGGATGTTCATCCCCCTAAAAAAATGTATATGTATATATATATATATGTATGTATATATATATATGTATGTATGTATATATATATGTATATTATAAATGATATGTATATACTGTATAGACTAGGTATTGAATGGTATCCATAGCCTTTCAATTCCAATCGCTGGATTGATGAACATCCCCAAAGTTGGGAAAAACACACACATATTCATACGATTTCATCCAATCTACAACCCGATTCGCCAAGCGCAAGATTTGAAAACAACACCCAAACAAAGAGTATTGAGTGAATGTCGAATGTCCATTCCAAGCCCAAGCCACAAAACCAATCAAAACCAATCAAAACCATGGATGCCATGGTCATTTTCATGGTCTCAAAAAAAACATCTACGGTGAGTTTCTTTTGGTTTATCTTGTTGCAACTGCTGGTAAAGCAATAGTTCTGGTTTCCGACAATGTAAGATGACATCCCATTGAATTCCCAGGCCATTTGGGGATGATTCCTCTAACATTCACCATATGATTGCAGCGACGTCGCGGAAAAACATGTGGTTTTATCCAATTCTAATATTGATTAACGCCAGTAAAGAGACGATCCATTCTAATTACCTATATCATCCTATATCCCAATGATATCTGCACTATATCCCATTACATCTCTCTGTTTGCTCATTCTGTCCCCACCATTTACCATTCTATCACCATCTATATCCAAGTATATATCCCAATTATATCCAATTATGGCCTTTTACAATTTCTTAAGTTTGTTATAACCAAGAACATGGCATGATAACCCCATTTAAAACCATTTATAGACATTCAAAGCATGTTATAGCCATAAAAATGATGGGTTTTCGGGTCGTTCAACGGTCTACGGCTGGATCCTATCGAAGTCCACGGCACGGATATGCCGCGCTGTAAGCCGCGTGCGTTTCAAGGAAGAAGTCCAGAGTCTGGGCGTAGGGAAGAACTGCTGCCCGGCGAGGGGTAGAGAAGGGGAACGATTTCATGGTGATCTCATGGTGATTTACTGGTGATTTACTAGGCATTTCATTAAATTTACTAGGGATTTAGTGGGATTTCACATTGATTTCATGCTGATTTCAGGATTTGTTTCATGGTGATCCAACGGGATTCAATGGGAATTTCGCAGGATTTGCATGGTATCGTTAAGACAATAGAGGCTTTTATGGTGGATTTCATGCGGAAGAAAAACTTCACGATCCACAGAGTTGGTCAAATCTCAAGGTTTCACGGAGATGGCCGATCCATTGCAGACTGTGACCCTCTGGCTATGACTAACAGTTTGCCATGGTATAGATGGCCCATTTAGTTCGATGGATTACCGTTCTTAAAAATGGTGATGTTCCATGGCTATGTTAAATAACCAGATGGTAAACCACGCTTGAACCAAATTTGAACATGGAATGGTGATGAACTGGCCTCTGGACATCAACACCTTTCTTTCTGGATTTATGATGATTTATGGCTGTGTCTGAAAATGGAATATGACCCGCTGGCGATCTCAGGGAAAAAAAGACGTTGATGAATCATCAAAATCGGGTGGATTAAAATCCTGTTTTCAGACACACTCAAATCATATTTTGCTGCTTAACTTGTTGGTGGTGTACCTACCCCTCTGAAAAATATGAAAGTCAGTTGGGATTCTTATTCCCAATATTAAAATGTTCCAAACCACCAACCAGTTAACTTAATATATCCTCTGGTAAACTAACATAGCTATGGAAAATCACCATGTTTCATGCATGGGTAAATCCACTATTTCGACTGGGCCATTTTCTATGTCGCTTTTTGTATGTTTACCAGGCCGGGTATCCCATCAAAGACAACATCCTTCACCCATGATTCAGCATCCAAGTGACCGAGCGGGCCGTGCTTTGCCCTCCGAGTCTTGCTTCACCTGGCGCCAGGTGAAATCAGCTCGGCAAAATCCCGAAAAATGGATTTCTACAATGTGAGGCCCCTTAGTTATAAGTTGGTTTATAAGCCCCAGTAACTAGTTCGTTATAAGTACCATAAACCATAGTTATTGGAGCTATAAACCAACTTAGCTATCTTGGGGGCCTCACATTGTAGCAACTGTAAGTGGGTTATAACCCCAGTTATAAATGGGATAAGTAGGGTTAATCCACTTATAATTGGGGTTATAACCCACTTACTAAGTGGGATGAGCCACCAAGTATGGCTTGCAGAATCATGGAAGGAAACGGGGATTTTTTCAGCCAGCCATAATTTCTTTCTCCAGATGCAGATCCAGCCAGATCCAGGCAGATCTGGCTGATTGCAACATCTGGGTCTGACATGGGGTACCCCCAAAAAAATGTGAAATATACGGTGAATAAGCCTTTCCCTATGCACATGTTCATTTTTTTGGGGGCATACCTAAGTTTTGAACAGAACCATCTGACAGATCTTGGGCACCCTTCATTTCTGCCTAATAACCATTACTGCAACCCCCGGGAAATATGTTGAGCAACAATTGTGACATAATATGATATAATGATATAATTACAGAACCGGTAGAACCATAGAACCGGTAGAACCGAACCGTTTATTAATGAACCGTTTGTGAACCGAACTGTGCGCTGTGAACCGGAAATATGAACCGAACCGAATCGAACCGTTACCATGCTGCTACAAAGAGGACAACTAAAATCCAATGTTCCTCCTAAACGTGGCTGTCAAAAATGCCTTTTTTGTGGGTTTTTCAACAACCCTGACCAGTCACGGAGGTCGCATCCCCAGAAAAAGATCTTTGGCTGCCATCCCAAATCCTTCTCACTGTTTCCCTACTCAGAATGATCAAACGGGGTCCCACATTTTAAGACACTACCATCATATTCCCAGAAAAAAATCCAATTTTTCGTGGTTGAATTTCCATCTTGGGAAATCACCATAAATGGGAAACACAAATATTAGTTACCCCTATCAGTGTTGTTTATAAATACACCATTATATTCTTTTCCCATGATATTCCCATTCTATTATGCCCAATGGATGGGTTTGTCCCTACAACCACCGTTGGTTGAATCGCCGGTGTTTTTCCCTATCAAAACACCGCTCCAATTGGAATGTACACCCCATTTTCAGACACACCCGAATCAAGTTGGTGAAATACATCTCATCATATCTCACCAGAAATTCCAATCAGTCATATGCATTCATATTCCATAACCAATCCATAATCAATCCATAATCCATATTCATTCATATCCATTCATATCCCCTGGGCCTGTAAAACCATCATATCCCCATAAAAATATCATAAACCCCCAGTTTGTTCATGGGGATATATATATTTATGGATGAACATATTATTCATTTGTAAATATCTGGGGAATATAATTCATCTGTAATATATTCCATATTTATTTCATAGGGATATATACCATCATATGGAACATTCCTATCTGTAGACCCATCCCATCTCCCCATGACCTCCTTGTCCACCCACTCCGCCAGCGCAGAGGCATACTCCTCGCCATGCTCCGTCAGCACCGAGTCACCACCTCGGACAAGGTCCGGACTGCGCCATAGCGCCATGGAAATTCATAGCACATTTATGCTTCATGATGATGTTGTTTTAAAATGAGTTAATCATGTTGATGTGAAATTAGACTTGGCTAAGCTGTAAAAAATATGAGGTACACAGATTTACAATCATCTGCAGTGAAAATGGGAATGTCTGATCATGTCTGATTTATTGTTTGCCTTATTTTTTAGCTATAAATAAACATAAATAAACTGGGAATTTCTCCTGGCAATTTTATACACGTGAACTCCGAGCACAGCAAAAAACACACCGGAATTGACATTGGATAGTTGGAGATGTTCTTAGTTTTCACATGTAAACATGGGAGATACCATTGGAATTGACATTAGATAGTTGACATTAAAAATGACCTTTGAAATGATAGAGTAATTATTCAGTTGTATGTAGCCCAGTAAGCCTTACCCAGTGTTTGTTCATCGACTGCATATGTCACGGCTGGGGTTTCCCCATGGCAAGTCGCCAATCTTCCCCAGGCGGTTGTACTCGGACTGCCCATGGCGAGAGAAAAAGATGGGCCGTCGCTGGCCGTGCAGATTCAGCAAAAACCTGGGTGACACGGCACGGGGTGCACGGCACGGTTACCCTCTGGTAAACATACAAAAAGCTATTGAACATGGCCATTTATAGTGGATTTACGCATTAAAAATGGTGATTTTCCATAGTTACGCTAGTTTACCAGAGGGTATACCGAACAAGAACCAAGGACACAGCAATGGAAACAGCAATGGAATACCCTAGTTTCTACCCATGAAAACTGGGCTTCATGGGATTCCATCCAGCATGGTATGCTTGACTTGCCTACATGAGTCGATTGACAAGTATGGAAAATATGTAAATCATTGTAAATATAGATGATCCGGGGTAGTGGTTATAAAATGTGATAAAGCTGATGACTAACCAAGAAAAGAAACAACTATGCCCCAACAAGAAACCATGTGGAGATCTGGTTTCAACCCACGTGGAACTGGGACAAACTCAGGAATGGTGGACTTAGTGCAAACTGAGACGTCCACCTTGGAAATTCTTGACGAACAACAACCCCGGCTATCATTCATCAGAAGGGAAGGTCTCCGGAAACAATCACAACAGTGCGTTGACTTCCGCGTAACGACGTCCGTTTCTTCGACATTGACAGGTGTAGTGTATCATCTGACAGGAGAGGCTTCGCCAAAATTGGTTACCACATGTGGCTGCCAAGAACCTCTCAAGGAAAACACCTTTCTATGGCACTGATCTAGCTTGACCCTGCCTTGACGTGCCTTGCACACTGGGATAGTCTTCAGTGTTTGTGGTTGGGTTACCCTCTGGTACATTAACATAGTGACATAGAAAATAATCATAAAAAACTTGCAAATCATCAATGGGCGATTGGCCATAGCTATTTAGTTTACGGGTATATCATATCCCTGGCATTTTTTCATTGTTTGGGGTTGACACCCACGTACAAACCATTTTTTTCAACCCCAAGGAACACAACAAAAACCTGGGATGTGCCATATGTGCCATGGCCATGTCCATCTCGATGGTGTTGAAACCAAAAGTAATTGGTTGCCTTTAAATGTCATTGCAAATCCAATCACAGTTCATTGAAGCATATATGTTATATATGTGTTCCCAATCTTCCTATTTAGAAATATTTTTATGATGGTACAGGTTCATATCAGCATGTTCAAAGGGTATACAGTATCCCAGTATTTGTGCACATCAGCATATGCATAAAGATATATATATAATATAATATTGTATACCTAGACCCGCCAAGTACCCATAACAATTGGTAAACCTCCGAAACTAATGGGTATATATACTATGGTATATATATATATATACTATGGTATAATACTGCAATTGTCTAGGTACTTGGAGGGTCTAAAACCTATAGGTGGCTAGTAAATCAATCAAGAAAACAAATCCAGTCTGGCAGTTTAACATAGCTATAGAAAAATCTACCATCTTTAATAGGTAAACCGGTAAACCATCTATAACTATAAATGGCTCATATTTTCCAGTTCGTTTTTTCTATCTTTACCAGGCCGGGTTAATATCACTTTTTTCGGCCGCTTCGGCCACCGCCCAGTCCCTTGGCTTCCAGTAACTGGGCGAATCTGGACGCCATAAAACCTCTGAGGTTGTGCAATGAGATTTCCTCGGCAAGGGGCGAAAAAAGGGGCGGCCAATGGGTGCTCAAAAAAAACCAGAAATCCATGGTGGGATTGGTCTATCTATCTAGATTGGATGTCCCGGAAGCGAATTTTGTGATGTTACAATGTTGGGTGATATCACGTGGCAAAACTTATAGGTAGCTATTTCAATCCCATAGCTGTAGAGAAGTTGAGGTTTGTCTGACCAAGTATCTCTGCCACCATCCACAAATTTGATCCAACTGAAGTCTTTTTCCGAAAGCCTCAGCTTTGACGTACGTATTTTGCGATCACACTTGTGATAATTATACCGTATAAATTAATATATAATTATATATATATAATATATAATTACCAAATATATCACAAGTGATCAGTGGCAATGGGAGCATTGGTCTTGGGTACCTCGGTACCTCGTTGTTTGTTTCGTTTCATCTCCAAGCTCATGGCGGTTCATAGACCTGCAACCAGTGGGCCCGTTTTTTTTCGAGGGGACTGAAAAACACATGGTCAATGGGGAAAAACCCTCTGGTAAACACACAATTACTTTGCTTCGAGTGATCCCCACCATGACATTTCAAAACAGCTTGTTGACACCACTTTTGTCTGGAGCTTTTGTCATGGGACTTTTGCCCAACTAACTATCCCAATCATTTGTTTCACCTGGCAGGTCATTGTGCATGTCAGTCTGTCAAACAGGATATAAACATGTCAGTGGGCCATGTGAAGTAAACTCCAGAGCTCT
>Ga0126342_10003587_pt1 | contig 25762 bp, 24 predicted proteins | sample Cyp1metagenome_FD_92528 | JGI IMG/M metagenome (GOLD analysis project Ga0126342, IMG submission 92528) | Coral microbial communities from Lord Howe Island, Old Settlement Bay, Australia - Cyphastrea 1 metagenome | ecosystem: Host-associated > Invertebrates > Cnidaria > Coral ... | reverse complement strand
TATGTAATGCTATGTAATGTTCTGTAATGTTATGTAATGTTTTGCAATGTTTTGCAATGTTATGTAATGTTATGTAATGTTATGAACTGTTATGTAATGTAATGTGATGTAATGTGATGTATGTATATCATTGTATATCTATGTATGTATATATATATTATATGTATATTATACATGTATATACTTTGTGGGGATGACGGGCCCCCCTTTTAACAGCAACTTGAGTGTTCACCAGGGGCCCTCGGTTTGATCTCACCCATGGGTTTCCCAGGCCTTGCTGGCCTTGTCCATACTGATCGTTATACGCTTCCTGCGACGCACACGCGCACGACCAGAGAAGACTGGATAGATGGGCAAATGATGTCAGACGTGAGGGATTATGATTGATATTGATTGAATATTATCTCGATATATTGATTGCATTTTTGAAAGTCTTTTTGTTTTGTTTCCACTTCAATTTTTGTCATTTGCCCAGATTGATTGGAGGAAAAAGAGGCCTGCTGGGATGAAACAGTCTGAGATGTGACATTAGATGGACATGGAAATCAAAAATCACTAAACATCCCCAATTATTCGCATGCAAATTCGATGAACTAAGGCCTTCTTGATCGCCATGTTCGATTGTTGATTTACATATATCAGAACATATTTATCACAATTTTTTAGATTGGCCATGAAGTTCATTAACTGGTTGATACCTGGTTTTAATCCCCGAGTACAACTGGATGACAAAAAATGGTGAGCTATGGTGAGCCAACCGACTTCTTTTTATATATACATAATCTATATATATATAATATGTATATATATATAATTATCTATTATATAAATAATATACAATCGTTATAACTTCATGAATCAGTTCACTCAGCGTTGATCATCCGCAGGTGAGTGGCACAGAATGGTCCTACGGATGCACCGAGTCGGAGGACGTCGCGAACTCCTGCAGCAGTTGATAGGTGGTACCATCTGGTTATGACTAACATAGCCATGGAAGATCCACCCATGCTATTAATAGGTAAAGCATCTATTTCTATGGGCCATCTATCCCATGGCTATGTTGAATAACCAGAGGGTAAACGTTAAATATATTTAAATATCCCATTATTTATAGGAACCATCCAAGGTGATGCAGGATTTCGCAACCATCCACAGTAGAATGGGAGATATAGCCCATATATACGTGATACTAGTATACTGATAGGAGATAAGTTGGTATTGCTGAACTTCTGGCTGTGAACATGTAGGGTTTCTCTGCGAACCCGTGCCCCGGTCGCATTTCTAACCTCCAAACATCTCCGAATGGTTTTAAAGTCTTACAGGTTATATATTATCTAATTTTATCTTATCTTATGTTATCTATCTATCTATTTATCTATCTATCCAAAAACAAATGGCAATTTAATCTACCATAGCATGCCTGCCACGCGAAATGTACTTTGAAACGTCCGCGGTTGACCGAGAGGATGTCTTGTAAAGGCTTCAAGAAGCGTAAACTTTGTTCCTCCGTGATCCCCCTGAAGTAAACACGTGCACACATTTACTTTAGACTCTGTATGTGACATGATGTATCTAGATGAGTATATGAGCGACGGCTCTTATTTGCGTATATGGAAAGTAGTATTCGGGCGTACCCCGGTTTGTCAAAAACATCATATTTAGCTTTTAAAACGAGGTAGGAACACCCCGAGAATGAGGTAGGCAAAAACGTTACGGGACTGGAGAACGAGGTAGGAACACCCCGTCAATTGCGTTATGTAACAAATATGGTTCGCAGCTCATATATGTAACATATTAATACATATTATATTTACATATGCATGATCATGTGAAAGATGTACGGTGGCACACTCAATGAACAAAGTTGTGAACGAGTTGCTACATCAAGTTGTTCATGAAGGCAATTTGTTTGTTGTTTTTCTTCATCTTCCGCTACCAGAGAAGAACTGCAGAGTCCTGTGCCGGTTTCAGGATGAGCCTGGCGTACTTCCCAACCTTCCGAAAATGCATCCGGATCACCACTACAGGCAGCTGGGTTTGGTTGATCTGAACCTATTTGGGTGAAGTCATCCTGGTTATACGATAAATTCGGATGTACTAACCAGCGATATAGGCTAAATTACTGTATATACTGTAATTATATATACAGTAATTTAGCCATTTACTAAACATTGGCGAATATATATATATATATATACATATAAGGCTATAATATGCTAAATATTATAAAAGCTCCAGGCTACAATTTAACGCCCATTGATAGTTGATTTACACATTAAAAATTGTGATTTTCCATAGTTGTGTTAGTTTACCAGAGGGTATATACTAATGAGCTTTGTTTTGCCGTGCCCTAAAAATCGGGCCAGGCAAACGGTGGAAATGCGTCGGACGAATTTCTCTGTGGCTCAGCGGCACCAGCCACGTTGTAGGATATGTTTGGCAATGTTTGGCACTAGGCGGGTGTATATATAGCGACCCCAAATGATGATAGTAAAGTGGGACACCTGGAAATATGAAGTAAATTTCATCTCTAACATTCTGGAAACTCTTTTTCTGTCTTTTTGGGGGTTGCTATGGTTAATTACCACGTCCCCTACGAACATGACGAAAGACTTGGGACGATACGATACCTTTCGTAGCTTTTCAGATCCAGTGAGTGATATCAGGATGTTTCAATTTTTCATAACCACCAATTTCACCTGTGAATTATATATGTATATACTGTAATTAATTCAGCCATGGCCACGTTAAACCAGACTGAATTGTCTATTCCTTTGTTTGAGGTAGCTTAAGCCCTGAAATGGACTGACATTGTCACAACAGCCAAAAAGAAACAATCCCATGGATTGGCCAGTTTGAACTGCCAGCTGCCAACCCAATGGAAAATCATGATGGTTTCATCATGTCTCATCCCCATTTCTATCCGTTTCTGTTGGCAATTTCCTAAGGCTTCAGAGGTGGGAGATCTCCTGGAGGAGTTGTCGATCCAGTGCCGATCTCAGGGAAGGGCCGGCTGGGAGTTCAACATGGCTGGGAAGTTCCCTATACATAAGTGATTAAGTGCAGGTTTTCAGGGGAAAATCATCTGTAAACTGTAGATGGGGGGGTCCATTGCCATGATGGGGCTGAAACACCCAACACCAGTGAGTCGCCAGATAAAGATGCATTCTAGTAATATACACACCTTACAATAGAAAGATCAACCAAACAACCCGGGAAGCAGCGGCTGACATCCTGATGTTTTGAGCATTTTGAAATTAGGACTTGGCCTTGAAGCATGTTTCAAGCCCTCTGAATGGACCCAAAGCCTTGCCCAAGGTACACGGGACCCACGTATGACCTGCTGCGAAAGTGTGGGGGCCAAGTGCAGGTCACGAGAATTTTAATGACCATTTCCCAATTGGAGTGTTCAAAACCCCCTCACCTGGTTCAACTTTAGGAACTGCTGCCACTTTGCAGACGACTTCTGCCAACGACTGGGTCCAGGGGCTTAGTTGCCCTTGGGATGCCCGTGTTGCTGCCATTTGGCCAGCAACAACCATCGATCATCGAAGAGTACTTTTGCCAAAATGCATCATGTTTTTCCCCGTGTTTGTTTTTTAATGCACCCTTTTTTGGGACCTCAAAAAAACTACCGTAGATCCACACATATCCAATACTAAATCAGGATTCCCATACTTCTATAGGTTGGTAATTGATAGTGCGCCAAGGGGGATGGGATCACATGCAATGCCTGCGTTGGACCAACCATGTTTGAAACGGTTGAAAGTTTGGACTTGGGAGATGTTTTTGCAGATTAGTAACAGGAAACATCAGGAAACCATGGAAACTAACACAAAGGTTGCTTCGGCATCGTGCATGACAGGGTAACTGTGCTTGTGAGGCATTTTCTACCTGCATAGGTATGTCTCAACTTGGCCCGCCGGAAGGCTCCTAGGTGTTTGACCCCCAAAATTTCATATAAACCGGTCCGTGCAGCCATGCACCAAACACATGAGACACCTTAATTACAACTCTCGTACCCTTCAAAAAAAGGAATGAACAGTAATACATAGTAATGATATGTAATAATCATTCGCTTGAAACTGTTTATTTAAAGATAGGGCTATCAGATGACGGGATCTTCATTTTCCATCAGCGGGAAAGCAGCCTGGCCAGGAGCTGGTGGTATCCCTGCCTGGGTTCGGAGCCTCAAAATGGGCTCTGTTTCATGAGATTCCGAATCTGATTTGGTGAGTTTTTGTTCGAATGTTTCTTAACTATGAACCCATCTTTCTTATGGATTCCAATGATTCTCATTCAGATACATTCAGATACTCTTAAGTTTGTTAGTTGATTTAAGTTGATTGATTTGCTGGTTGAATCGTTGGCCGCCACCGTCGAGGTCTATCGACTCGCCAGAATCGCCTCACGGATCGAAAGCCTTCTGCAGGTGGACAATGGACGGATGGATCTGTAGATCATGGCAGAGAGAGACATGGTAAGTCGCCAACCATCAAGTATTGATGGTAAATACCTTGATAATGGTAGATAATTGATAGATTTAAGGTATTTCGCCATCCAGTTGCCGGGTACGGAGACTTCTTCGCAGGCAGCGCAACGAATTCGAACGGTCTAACAGCGGCCGACTCCGGCCCGGCATTGCCTCATCCTCAGTTTGAGTCTATTGGAATGGTAAAGGATGAGCTGATGCAGCCAGAGTTGTGAGGTAAATATATGGTGGTATAATGTGGTATATGGAGACATTTTATGATAAAAAAATGATCTTTTATGTGTACCACTCGGGAAACACGGAGGTTGTTCAGATGACAAACAACTTCAGAACATGCTTTAGAGCTTCGTGGCATTCCAAACAGCGTGGAGCCAATCTAGTGCCTATCTAGCTCTTGGGACTCAGCCATCCTCCAAAGGTCATGTTTGGAGGGTTAGTGAGTTATCCCACTTATCCCATTGTTGGTTTATCTATCCTATGTGTGCGGATTCAATCACCAGTTAATTATAGCATATTATAGCCTTTTTGACGCCAGTGCATTTTGTGTTTGCTGGAAATCACCATTTATAGCCCTTTTCAAGCTATTCAATGCCCATCGACCCCATTAATTTGCATTTTTTCTGCATGCCACAGCGAGGCAGGCCCCCATCTGCGAAGCAGACGACTGGGGACCCCTGCCAGAGACGAAAAGGGCTGCATGCGCGCGCAGCCGATCAAGGAATCAACAATATATCGGTGTTGGTATCAGTTGAGGATAGATGAAGGCTATATGAATGATATGAAAGGTTCTGGTAAGCTGGGGGTGGCAGATGAGGGGCACCAGTTTTTTTCGGGATGATTTCGGTGGCATGATTTCAACAGTCCCGTCTCCCAGATCCAGTGGATAGACTCTTCAGAGACTCCACTTGGCAGCTGGCTGTCTGGCTCAGAGATAGAAATGATAGAGATGTAGAGTTGCGGAAAGTGGAGCGATGCAAGTGTTATCCTTATTTTGAATAGTACTGGTATTTATATATATATATATTATTTATATAGCCATCATGAACCCCCCACGAAGCAGCGGGTTTTGAAGATCAATGCTGAAATATGCTGAAGACTTGGATGTCAGCCAGGCTCTTTCTGTGGCACCAAGCCATCATCATATGGGAACAGCCCTCTCTTGGCAGTTGGTCGTCATGTATTCCATGGGCTTAGACACTACGGCCTACCCTCATGGAGGCTTTGTCGCCCGCATCGCTTGTAGCTTGGGAAGGGGTATGGGATTGTGTATTTTTCCCAGAGGCAATGCCAGGAGTCGTCAATAAAGGTGGTTGTTAGGTTCATGATTTTCCTAGCTGGGATGATGAACCCAAAGACGGATGCGTAATTTGCATTAATTTGCAGGGAATGAGCATATAGAAAAGTTATGAAGAGTTATGCAGCAGCTATTGCAGCCTTGTCGTTAATTTCAGTGGAGCACAAAGCATCTTGGAATCATTATATTCTGCCACCAAATTTCATCAAATTTCGCCCTTTGGCGTTTTGAATGGTGCCAGTGTATGGGTACTGTGAAGTGAACGTGCCATTTGCATCCATTTGCGACTTCAAGCACCAGAATATTGTCATGATGATTTGATGCTTTCATCCACGTCCAAAATATTCCAAAATCATGGGCACTTCTCTCCTGGTTGCTGGGAGCTGACATGTCTTGCGGCCATTGAGATGGGGCCGGTTTGAAAAAACCACTGCTTCCATTTTGCAATGATCAACCCAGAGTGAGAGTAACCATGTTGCTTGCATTTTAGGGAGATTTTTTCCCAGATGGTAAGCACATACAACCAACGATCTGCCGCTACTTTTCAGTATTAAAAAGCAACTAATGCAAGCGACTTGCATGCCCCCTTTCTCATAACAAACAAGCTAATTTCCTATGTAAATCATCAGACACAGCACCATGAAACACCAAAAACATGCAATTGCTTACACATTTTAATTTTCCCTTGATTTTTTTACTTGTGTCCTGCCAATTCGTTATTAATTTGTCACTCATCAATCCACCAGCCAAACCCAGCCCTGATGGCATCACCATGTGTCCCTGGCGCCCTGCTCTCCTCGTGGTGCTCGTTTCAGCCTTCCACGACGACGACTGCGAGGTAGCGGGTCAGCCCTGGCGGCAGCTGAGGGAGGAGCTGCTGTCCCAAAACTGCGCAGCTGTCGATGGCTGGGCGAACCATGGGAGACTTGGGAATCTACGGACATGGATTTTTGCCTTCGTATAACCATCAACTGGGGAAATGTCACCATCATCAACTGATTCCACCATCAACTGGGGAACTTCAGAAAATGGCGGATTCCACCTTGAAAGGTGGATTGATATGAATGGAGACTTGATATGTCTTCGTGCCAGATTTCTTGAATGTTTTGGAGACCATGGCCAAAATCAGTCCCCCATGAGTACCGCTATGATCTGCTATGTTTGTCTTCAGATAGGGATCGGGATCCCAATTCTTGCCTTCAAATTCTCGGTTGGTTCTCATGGGTAAAGCTTGGAGATGGGCTATTGAAGCTATTGTTCAGCCAATTTTGGAGGATCTCGGCGTCGTTGGCCAGATCCTTCTCGAGTGGTGAAATCTGAGCGGCGATCCCCAGCAACCAGCCCCAAAAAGATCCAAAAAGCCTATGAAAACTTTGGCAGTACGTTTATATATGTTTATATAATATACGTACACACATATTCCCCCGTAACTCCCGCATTTGGCTCAAGAATATTCGTCTCTCGAACCGTCCATGGTCCCCTGCTATATGCCAACGTCACCATGCGCATGTTTTTGGCCGCTGCCGCTGCTCTTCCTGCTATCGGCTGCACGAGATGATGGAGATGCGACAGCGATGATTGCGTTGCAAAAGTTGGGAATGAAGAAGGTTGGGCAAAAACTACAAACATATTCTATGGGGTTTTAAGATGTTTTAAGCATCAAAAGATATCAAAAGTGGTGGCTTCGAAAGCAATATACAGTAATCATAGGGATTTAAATCCGTAACATGGATTTAAGCAGCAATAGTATTGATTTAGCAGTCTTAAAATCTGGAAACTCAAGATCCAAAATGGTGTCTCGTCATTTCCCCGTCAACATTGCAATCCATTGGGCCGTTTTCCCATTTGGAAACGATGTTAGGAATTGATGCCGTAAGATGTGAGTGATAATGAGAATGGCAGCTCGAAATGAAATGGATATATTATAAGTTGGCAAATGTTGGCAAAAATGAGAGAGAAGATTTGTGTTATAATATATCGCTTATTCCTCAGAAATGAAATGATGATCACTATGAATTTTAAAACTTAAAGCTTAGTGTTGCAAGAATAAATCAGCGACATTGAAAGGGATGAAAAGCTCTGACTACTAGTGGTGTCTAAAGATTGTTCCGTCACTGAAAGTCACAGATGACTCAATCCCCTGAGGTGAAGGTCGAACTCTATTTTGAGGTTGGCTGTCCCTTCTGCCAAGAAGCCATCACTGGTCCCTTCAACAAGATTCTGTCAACAGAAAGTGTGGCGGCCATCGTGAACGTTGAGCTTTACCCATTTGGGAACTCATATTTTGTGACGTCAGAGTGCCAGGGAGGAGACGAATATGACGTGAAGGTCCGCAAGTGCTACAACCAGCTCTGCGGTTTGGAGGCCTCAGATCGGCCTGAGCACTGCTTCACTGGCGATGTGGTTTGCCAACACGGGCCATTGGAATGCGAAATGGACCGATACTTGGCCTGTGCCAAGTGGTTGAGCAACTTCAAGGCCTTCATAGCCTTCACACATTGTGTAGAAACTGGCTATGGCAACCACCAGACTGAGGCTTTGGTCGGTTCCTGTGCTGCCTCCAGCCAGATCGATGCTAAGGCCTTGGGTCAATGCTTCGGTGGCCGGCAGGGTGACGTTGCCGTGAAGGCTCAAGCCATGGCGACACCGAATCACCTGGGCGTGCCCTGGATCCTGGTGAATGGGAAGCCGATGGAGGAAGGTAAGGATTTGTTGAAGGAGGTGTGCAAGGCCTACAAGGGCCCCGCACCCAAGGCCTGCCGCGGCCACTTGCTGGATGCAGTAGCACTAGGGGCCTGAACAAGCACCTTCCAGTCCCTGGCTAGCCAGCCTAGCCAGCAAGAGGCAGTTTCACCGTTTCACGCTCACCGCTACAAATGAATCCGGCCAGTAAGCATGTTCAACCAAGTAATTTTGCGTGCACTTGGGGTTCTCCATGGTGATAACCTCCATATGTTGGGACATATATAAAATGATATTAACAATTATAAACCCTGCAACGATGGTTATAAAATAAATACATATACATATATAGTTATATATATAATTATATATATATATCATATATCCATTTAAAGACGTAACTGGAACTACACCCCCAAGCCCCAAGTAGGGATCTCGAGCATTCCATTGTTGAACTAATCTTGACAGTTGTAGTCATCGACGTTTTTTTGTTCAGAGCTTTGCAGATCATGTGGCCTCTTAGCTAAAACGGGAATGGAAGATGGATGATCACTGCAAAGCAAACATAATCATCAGAATCGACCATGCAAAGTCGCAGTATGACGCACTGAAATATATATATATTTATATATATACACATGTGTGACTGTATATGTATATGTATAATATATATATATATATATATATGTGTGTGTACACATACATGCACATGATTTTAATTATTTTGGTAACATTACACGACTCTACAATGGTGTCAACACGTTTGACCGGTTCCCTGCAGATTCCAGAGCCTTCTCCCAAGATTTTGATAAAATTTGGAGTGTCAAACCCCAGATTTGCACAAAAGAATCTGGCAAATTTTGGATGGTTAAACTTGCCCACCTAATATATCCTAATATAATATATACATTATATGCATTTATGTATGCATTTGTATGCATTTTTTTTACATTTATAATTTATATACATTTATTTACATTCATTTACATGTATATATTTCTTTATACATTTATATAATTTGTATTCATGTACAAATTATTTATTTATCTGTGTGTGATATTTTTTCTAGTCACTAGTCCCACTTCTTCCCACCGTTGTGCAGCAGCACAAAGCTGTGAATCCCAGGAATGGAGCGGCTGAATGTGAGCTGGGAGCAGCTGCTGTGTGCCTGTGCCGCGCAGACGTTAGTGGCGCCAGAGCACCTGAGCTCAACATGCGTCGCTGAGCAGCTTGGGGCCCCCATATGCCAACTTTATTGGGGTTATAACCATGGATTTACCCATTTATAAGCCCAACTGCACCACCAAGTATGAAACATACAGTAATAACCTGTTCGTAGTGTTTATTTCTTTGCTTCTTGATTTCAAACAGTTTTTGAAAGGAGGCAATGCAATTCTGAACCCAATGCAGCTCCTTGAGAACCCAGAGACTGTTTTCAGCAAATTGGAGCATCTCAGGCTTGCTTGCACAAGATCTCCCTGCACCTCGGCTGACTCAGCAAACACCTAATCCCCGAAGGAGCAGTAATTAGTAGCTTAAATCCCCTAGGACGATTGAGAATCATTGAGGATATTTAATCACGACGGAGTGCCATTCTTGCTCATAGAGTTATGGTTAATTAATGAGGATACTTGAGCCAATTACATTCGTCATTTGAATCATGATATCGCATAAAAATCCTCATGTGCGTCTACTTGTTCAATCTCATTGTTTGTAATCCCCTTCTTCATTTTTTGCAGTAACCCCAAAAATCATCCCGTTAGCCAACCATTTGGGGATGATAAATCATCCCAATTTTGCGGATGGTGATTATACCATGGTGAATCCCACATCCAGCTGGTACCAACATCCCAGGCAGAGGATGCTCGCCACGCGTTGGCCGCTCCTGAAGCTCATGGCGCAGCTGCAGGGGACGAGCCAGGCAGGCGCTATGGCGCGAGGCTGCGCGGGGCTGTGGCATCCCTCCTTGGATTGGGAGGAATGGCGGCACCAGGCTGGGCTGCCATGCGTCGCGCAAAGGAAAGAGCTAAAAAGGTTCCGCTACCCGATGCATATGTCTGAAACCGGTTACAGATTGCTGGGTGGTGTCAAAGGGTAGTTCTATGTAGTTCTTATTGAACCCGCTTTGTAAGCTCATATTGTGGGAATGCCAAATATGATTTGGCCCACAAACAGCCCTTCATTTTTGGCAGCAAACCATTCAAACCATGCCTTTTTTCCATAATTATTTGATGACCTGAGCCTTTTACAACCCTGTTTGCCGTTGGTTGTGTTCCAAGTTTGGATAATTTTGGTTGGTTGCTTCAAGCCCCGTGCTGAAGTCATGGCAAGTTCCCATCCCTGCAGCTCCATCCAGGTCATTGCCTTTGCAAAGGAGACCCCTCTGTGGCTGGACGGCCAGGTGGAGCAGCCCACTTCACTGGATGAAGCGCTGGGAGCGGCACAAGGCACGGCCCACGGCGTATGGGGTATTTTTGGGGGTTGGGAGGGGATCACAGAATTAGCAGATTCGGCTTGTGCTTTCCCAACTCCAGGCTTTTCCATTTCGACCTCAGTAAGATCTGAGCTGACTATGCAGAGGGACTGTGGTTTGACTAGCCAGTCACCAAGCAGTTGAAACGGTGGGATGCCCAGCGAAAGACACTTTCCAGAAGATTTGATTTGATCAAATCAGTGGTTTGCCTGGTGCCATTTCAGGCGAACATAGGCGGACTCTTGAAATTTGCTATATTGAGTAATTATATAATTATATTATTTATATTGTATGCATTTCTAGCCTGAACAGCAATCCATAGCAATCCATCTTTATGTGGCGGCTAGGTGTTGTTTGGAAGTCTGGGTCAGATGCTGTTGCAGAAGGCGGGTAGGGTGGAAAACTCCAACTTGCAGTTCAGGGGATTGGGGATTGTTTCGTGGGGCAAGTTAAACATGGCTCCGTATGCCATACGTTTAAAATGTGGACCCAATAAGAAACCAGTTTTTGAGCATGCAGGTTCATATGATTCATATGCATGTTTGATCATTTTTGCATATGAACTTTGAACACAGATGAACGAACACAGTACCTTTTGGAATTGGCTTGACCGCGTATGTGATGAGTCCGGTGACTGCAGTTCTGCATGTGGCGGCTGGGCCTCCAGGATTTGCCATTTGATGGTGAATTTCCCAGTTCATGCTGAAATTCCCCAATTGGTGATTGAATTCCCGCAGGACAATGAAATATCCCCATATTTTCATGGTGAAAGTTCAATTCCCCATTTGATGGTTAAATAAGTTCAACTTTTGAACAGCCCCAGAACATTCAAACCTTGCGCCAGGGCGCACAATAGCCATGTGGACGTCCATGTGTCCGCTGGGAGTTTTGTCGGCCTTCGCAGTGAGGGCGGTGTCCTTGGTCTTGGGACATAGCGATGTGCGCCTTAGCTCTTTAGCTCCGGTGCAGCCAGGGGGTGGAAAAATCCTCAAATGAACAGATCCAAGACTCAGATCCTGGGTTTTCGTTACTCGACATCCTGGGGGTATTATTTTTTTTCCGGTTTGAAGTTGATGGAAGATGAGTTGCCCTGAATCCTGGAAAAGTGCTGTGCTGTAAGTCTTTTTTTTTATACAGGAAAATCTGAACGCAACCCAAAAATCAGGTGGCACAAATTAATGGGTTTCCGGTAAAGGTTCCATCAAACTTAAACACACACAGGGGATCCCTGTGGTAAATGGGGTTGTCCCAACCTCTCATGGTTTATAATTTATAATGTTTTTTCCCTGTTCAAATGGACATTTTGTGGTGTCCCCCTGCACTGTAACAATTTGAGGTATCGCATTGTACAGCGTGCTATCGAAACTGCAGAGCGGGCCATGAGCAATCTGGAGCGGGGTGCTGGGTGAATGGAAGGCTAATGGGTCAACTGTTTGGGCCAGAGATGGAACTGGAACCGTTGCCTCATTGCAACCAAGTGAACAATATTAAACAATACTAAACACAAACACAGATTGGCATGGGTATGGATCAATACCTATTAATACCATTTTTAGTGGGATGAATATCCATTTACCAGCTATTTTGACCCATCCCCACATAGTTATCAAGATCATTTAGAGTTGACTTTTTGGGATGGGCTGGGTCTCCCAGCTTCGCCCCCACTCACCTTCGCGCCAGGAGGATGTTCTCCACTCGTCATGGCCAATTTTTCAGGTCCTTCATGTGATGAGCGGCTCAGTCTGACTCCTCCGGGAAGATTTGCCAGGAGTGTGGATGATCCCGTTCATTAGATGGATGATTACTGAATACTATAGGTCCAAGTATGTAACTTCTAGAGGACTTGGGGTATGATTTGAAATTTAAGATGGGTCAAGTACCTTCTCAGGAAGTACATGGCAATTGGTGTTTAAACTGTTTAAACCTGTGTGCATCCCCATTTACAGTAAGTATCCATTGCACATGGTGGTTCCGAGGGCTAGCTTGGGCGTAATTTCAATCCGAGTATTCAGGCCCGCCAACAGTTGGGAGCAAAGAGCCCCTCAGAAACCCTGATTGCAAGGTTTGGGTATCTCCACCAAAATATCTTCCAGTAATCAAACACGGGAAATTCCACGTAAATGGATGCTTCAATGGAAAAATCATCTATATTTGGAGGATTGTCCGGAAAGGGGCATAGCGGCACATCATTATACCCAGTATACCAAACACTAATATAAAACCACTACATCCTGTTTGTATAAATATGTTGTGGTTGTAGATAGCTTTGGGATGCTTTGGGGAATGGGATTACCATTGTCACCAACCATCACGCCATAGCCGCCATAGCCTGAAGTCATTGGATCAAAACATGCGTTGCCAGGATGACTTCTATGCCAGAATTGGTGTAAGGATGGGGGAATCTTCAAGAATTTTTAATTTGGTGAATTATTTGCTCTTTCAGAGAAGTCTCAAACCAGCCCATTGATGTCCATTGATTCTGAAGATCATTCCAAGCTTTTGCTGACATATTTTATGGCATTTTTGACGTGGAGGCCCTTTGTTTTGGTGGTCCATTTTTCAAATGATCGGGCAAAATTCATCCAGAATCCAAGCCAGGCCTTTTGAAACGCAGCCTGCACGACACTCGCTTGACAGCAGCCGATTTGGAGGCCTCTAAAGGGGGCCAAAGAGCGGGAACATTCATTCAATTTTTCTTCCTACAGCTCAGTATGTTTAAATCAATTCAGGAATCCACCAAATGCATGCCAATTTTACTTCATTATTCATTGCTCACGATTAGCCGTTGTTCTTCATCAATCTTGGTTCCATGACAATATGCAATATTATGTTTGTTTGTTTTTTTAATCGCAACGTCGCAACGGTGTATACACATCAACCCAGTGGTCCACAAATGAATCCTGGGGATATAATATGGTCATAGTTCTTTGTTGAGGAACATTGCCATCGATACGTACAATATAATCGTTATGTATGAGTATGGCTTGAATTTTATGACGCAAGGTACCAAAGATTTTAGTCATGTTAGTCTATTGGTAGTCTTATATAACTATCGAATTGTTGGGGTACCCAATTTTGACCCATAACCATATATGGAGGTGTCCTAAAACGGGGTACCCCAAGTCATCCAATTTAAGTCATTAGACAATTTTCTACCATTTTAGTATTGAAACCCCATGTAAAGAACACCCGAAATGTCAAAACAGGTTTTCGTCAAGAATGTTGGAGAACAATAGACATATCTGTCATATCTGCCTGTTGTAGACATGTTCTGTCCACCCCGGGACCCCTTCACCAGGTGGCCACTCCAAACGTCCAACGCTCGACTCTGTGGCACCAAGCGATGCGGTCCCTGACCGCGGCTGCGGCCGCTGCCTCTGCAGGGCCCAAGGTGGTGATCATGACAGGTGCGACGGGGCGGAAGAGGCGTATGGAAAGACTTGTTTAGTAGCATTAAGACTTATACTTATATATACTATGATATATTATATGATTTATGGGATATATAGAGATAAGATGAAATAGGTTTCCAACAAAGTATGAACCCCCAGCTTTAGGTTGGTTTATGGCCGTTGTCTATATCTCCAAAAAACAAATACCTCATTATAGTCAACCTATATAGTTATAAACTGTGCTATCCAGGGGGGTCCCACCTTGTATTGATCGAAGGTTTTTTGACCAAATCAAGGGTTCTGTCGTCTGAAAACATGGGAAACATGGAAAAATGCAGGATACCAAAATGACTCTTTTATTGAATATGCATTTCGGGCCAAACTATGAACACTTTTTCTTCCCACCCACAGTAGCGTATTCTGTTTTTCTGTTGTGTTCTGTTGATCTGGCTGGAAGTAGTGAATTTGCAACCAAGCACTTGGGCAGATGCACCAAAGTGGACATGTGCGGAACTGAAAAATACAAGACGCTGAACACCAATTCTTAAGCTACTCCAACCCTGAACAAAAAGGCACAAGAGGGAAACCTGGTGAATGCCGGGATGCATCGCACTGCAATTCACACCTCCTTTCCATTTTTAGTTTGTTGACACATTTTCATCCATTTTCTATATTTTTGGTGTTTCAAATATCCCTAAAACCTGTGCAAAGATGGGTAGGTTTGTACGCACAGCGAGTGGGTCATCTATTGGATCTCTTCAAACATGCTGAGCGCTTGGGCTATTTGGCGCCCTTGGTCTTAGTCGCTGGGCAGCATCCAACTTCGTCCAACCATAGCTCCCTATCCATTGGAATGTCTGGAACGATTTCAGCATCCAGTGGCACAATTCGTCACATCAATTTCTTCAATAATTATTCTCCTATATCACATTGATCAAGCTCTAGGGATTTAGGATTAATTCATGATCCCCTTGTTTGACACGGAAATCTCACTGGGTTCCCATCAAATGCATCGGCTGCAGGTGCCCATGCTCCCCAACGTCACGGAGAGCTGCGAAACCATCGCGGAGCTCTTTCTGCAGAGGATCACTGAGAGTCCGTGGAAGGGGACATGGTCTCCCTGCTTGCCCTTTGTGTCGCAATTCCGCGCTCAGCGTCTGGGCACGGATGCGCTCGAAAATCTGGGGTTGAAACGATTAAACTGGGTGGATGATGGTCGACTATAATGACCAGTGACCAGTATGGGAAATGTTTTGAACCAACCAGTGGAAGTGGATGACAGAACAAGAACTGGGCACTCTTGAGGTGAAGATAGCGAATCAGTGAGGGCTGCGGGCACGTTTGTCAATGAATTTCAGTGAATCTTCAAGGATTCTTTCGCACTTGTCACCCTTATTGATCTTATTGGAAGTGCTGGTAGATATACAATCCCCGGGTCCAGAGTTCTTTTCAGCTCACAGCTGCAAGGTATTTGTACCTCTACCTGGCCTTGCAGTGTCCTGGCATTGGCCCGTGATGGCCATGGGACTCATCATGGGCCACATGGGGATGCTGGAGCTGGATGATCCTGGATATCACTCGGTAGTGGCTGGTGATTGGCTGATGAATATATCACATGAATCACATTGATTTGAACGTCCTGTCATCTTTCTAAGCTTTCGATCATTTCCCTTGCTTGGTGGAAACAGTGGAAACATGTGGAAACTTATTGTCTTTCTTTTCCATCCCAACTGACCTCCATCATTCTGCCTCTGGTCCGCTCCATCAGCCAATCACCTCGGTGTGCCTGTCTTTGTACATTTTATACTAATTACATCTAATTACTGAGGTTGGATCTGCCAGTGCTTTGGTTTGACTTCCACCTGGTTCTGCTGCAGAATCCCTTCCTGTGGCTGCCAAAAGCAGTAGAGGGTCGCCTGGAAATGCCCTCCTACCGGGAGCCGTGCCAACGCTATTGCGTTACACAGGGTGAGCCAGTTTCTTGGCAAACGGTGGCAGAAACATGAAGAAATTAACATTTCTTGAGGGACTTTGCTGATGGCGCTGGAGAGAGAGAGAGAGAGAGAGCTCAGAAATGTTGTGAACTGCTTAATAAAACCGCAAAATGAAGGGAGTCGGTTGCAAGCACGGAGTCGTATGCGGACGCTGCCCACAGTTTCCTTCTCGCAATTGGCAGCTTCCTCCGAATCTAAGACCCATGCCATGCGGTCACCGTATGTCACCATGATGTCGAACTTGAAGCCTTTACCATGTTGAGGACATCTACTTGGCGGATGAGTTTTACGCACCCCACTTGGTAAAGCCATCGCTCATGTTATTGAGGCCTAAGCAAGCATCGCTCGGTTGAGAAGGGGGCCAAAGTGTGTGCTGGGGATTGCTGGGGCCTATATTTTTTGGACCCATTTGGATGTTGTTGGATCTTGTTAGCGAGGGGTTTGCTGGAATGACATGGAATGACAGATTGATGCCCTCAGATAAGATCGGAGCTGCCCAAAATAATCGGAGAGACATGGAGAGACTGACAGATTCGTCATGACTCGTCGTTCCTCACAGTATCTCACAGTATTTTGTTGCAGCGTCCACGTGCAGTAAGTCTAAGTTTTGGGAAAGGCAGTGCGTACTGCGTCCAGGTACATTTTTTTTTGTATGTTCAGATTTCATGTATTGCAATGGTTAATTACCTCAGTTAGGTTGTGATTTGTTGTGGAGCAGATGTGGCATGTTGTTCCTTCGCTATAGGACATATTTGGCTCGGAGCCACGTCCTCTAGGCAACTTATATATCTGGGAAACCTAAAGGAAGTCCCATGAATTGACTCACAATTTTTTTTGCCAAACTGCTGATACAAAGACCGCTGTGCTGCTGCGGCCCGGCTGCTAGGCTGCAGCTGGGCTCCTTCTCAACTGCTGAAATTGGCTCCTTTTGGACATGGGTGCTGCTAGCTGCTGCTAAACTGCTGCTAGACTGCTGGACTGCTACTGTAGATATTTCAACCTTCAGATTGTATTTTCCAGGAGTTTTCTCCTGGCAGGTCTCGAATATCTTTTTTTCATCTCAGTTTCATCTCGTTTTTGATCTCGTTTTCTCCATGCTTACAGTAGATTCCCTGGCCACGTCAATTGCTCTTTCTTCACAGTTTTTTGATGTTTTTTGTGGAAACAGTGCGGGCAAAAGAAAGCAAAACACACACATCTCAATGAGTGGGGGGCAGAAGGAACTTGATGAAGTGAAAAGGAACTTGATGAAGTGAAAAGGGAAAGACGCGTGGCAGCGCTTGGTGACTCATGATCTCAATAGGAACTATAGAAGATATTTGAAATTTATAGCGACCGACTTTGGACAAGATCTATATAGTTCTGGACAATCGGCGTCCCACTAGGGAATGCAGAAAACACGCTGTGTTGTGCTGTGTTGCTTTAAGCTTTGGATGACACGTCCACATGGTGATTTCACACTTTAAACATCTTTAAACGATAAATTGTGCAAAACTGGTAGTTTCTGCGCAGCGTCCCAATCGGCCAATATGTTCTGCTTGGGGCTTGGTTTTGCATTGACTTCTTTGACTTCATGCGCATCGCCTGCGATTTTGTCATCCCCACAGCCGATGCATTGAAGAAGTGCCAGGTGTCATGCCTGTAGATACCTCCAAGATGTTTGACCTAGGGCCTTTGTCGTTAAAAACATACAGCAGGAAATAGCAATAGCATATACCGTATACCCTTTGATGGGTGAAGCATCAAGAAATGGGTACTTGATGGTACTTGTACTTGCCCATGGCTATGTTGAATTGCCAGAGGGTATAGAAAACCACTGTCCCACTGTCCCTTCCCATGATTTTGTTCCCATGGTTTTATGTAACTGGCAGGCCGACAGCCACAACCAAGCAATGGCTGCGCGACTTTCTACACTGGTTGTCGACCTTCCCGTTTGCTCACGAAGCGCGTAGCTTGTGCTGGAAAGGAGAAGAAATGATCCATCTATTATCATTTCTTTTGAACAAACAGTTTCCATATTCCACATATATCTCAGATTCAGATAGATTCCCCCAATTTTTTTCTCCATGTCAGGGATGTTTTTCTGCTGAGGCGGCCTGCAGTACATGGTTTTTCCGGATCGCTTGGACATCATCCCATCCGTCTCCATGCTGCCATCCAAGGAGGCCAAAATTCAGGGGGATCAACATCATTGAACATCCCAACATGACCATTCTGATCCATTCTGGCCATATGCTTATTATATCTTATTATATACATCACATATACGTCACATATATATAATATTATATATATAATGTTATATATAAATATGTGTATATATATATATGTGTGTGTTTATACTTGGGCAAAATTATCGTGACCTCACTGTGACCTCAACGGCCTCATTTTTAGCCGGAATCATCCCCACCAGACTACTTATTTCAGGTTAGTGATTATATTAAATAGTTTACCGAGATATACCAATATTGCTGGAAAGGTAGGTGTCCTTTTCGCCGAAGGACACGGCAATTGACTCACAATTGGTGAATCAGGCGGATGTTACAAATGAACGACACTTTCGAGCATGGTACTGCTAAGCCAACCAGTTCATATAGTTTTCCAGAACCCTGTCCAATCTCCGGAGAATTGTTGCTGATATCTTGCCAGATGCAAGCTTTAATAGACTATGATGTGTTTGTTTGTGACATTTTGTTGTGCCTCCACACTCGAACTGATGCACTTCGCTGATCTATCCTCAGTGGTTTGCAGTGAGACAATTCTATTTAGTGAGATGTCATGAGCATGTTGGCATGAAACCAAGAGATTTGGAACCGTCATGAACCATCCTTTTCCACAAACACCATCAATGGTTTGGCTTAGCTTCCATTCATAGAGTGGAGCCCTGTTATGTCCAGATCTCTTTGCATCAAGCCCCGTCTCTTCCCTTGGGATCCTTGGGCGCAGGAAGTGCCTGTGATCAAGCTCGGTGAACTGGATAGTGAGCAGCAATTTGTGGGCACCGACGGCTGGTACGGGGAGGCCGGATGATATGGTGATCAATCCATCAAGAGGGGTCCAATATACCCTTGATGTTTGGAATTGGGCTGCATGATCATAACCTATATATTAATATATATATATATATATACCTTGACTCTCCAACGACCCTTAATTTTTGGGGTCTTTCAAGAAAAATTACATTTTTCCTGAAAGTACTTTTTTTGAAATCAAGTACGTTTTTTTTGATGTTTTTTGCATGTTAATGATGTTCACTCATGGAGGTACAGCTGAAACTGTGGAAATCAAATAAATGTGCCACATTGCCAACTTGCAACTCATTGTTGCAGGTGCCACTTGTATTTTGTCTGCTTGAAGGTGCAGGAGCAAAGATTTCCAAAGTATTGGTTCTCGTTTACGTGTTTGGTGCCATCGTTTCGATCTTCCTTGCTTTGATTTTTGGACACGCTTCGCTCTTTCATTATTGCAGCACGCATGAGGGTCGGTCTTAGCACTCAGTTGCGAACATACGGGTGCATTGCTGAATTTTGGTGAAGAATTGTCCTTTGAAGATTTGCCCATACAACGCAAACATGCAAAGGTTGCAAAGGCCTTTTTTTTTTCTTCAAACGTACCTTTTTTGGCTGAGGGCCGTCCGGACGGCGTCCGAAAGTACGGAAAAATGCGTCCAAAGTACGGAAATATCCGTCCAGTTTGGACCCGTCCGAACCGAAAGGACTTTTTTGAACTGCCCATCTCGGCCAAATGAGCTTTTGTTTTCTTTGTTGCGGGCGGGGAGAGGAAAGACTTTTTGATCACGGCTCATGTGTCGTCACCTCCATTTAGAATCATAGAACATTCCACAATCATTACATATCCAAATGCTAGTTACATCAATGATACAGCTATTATAGAAATAATTGTTATTATTAAGTAATATTATATAGTAGCATAGTTGATAGATGTTGATAGTAGATGATGTACGTGATCAATCGTATGTATGGATACGCATCATAATGTTACATATACTCATTTTGTATATTGCACCATCCGGGACCATTCAGCATCCTGGCAGGCTGCAGGAGTCTTAAGCTTCGAGATTAGTGGCTGGCTTCCAGAGCCAGATCGATTGTATTTGCTGGTGCCTTGGATCACCTGATCACCTCAATCCTGGCCCTGAGATTCATAAGATGTAGACATGGCACTGGGAAACCACGGATAACCACGGAATGTTGATTGGAGGAAAGGCATCTATGTTGCGGAATGTTGCGGAATAAATCGGAGATGTGAAACAACAATAAAAAACGCGACTTTTGTTTGGTGGCAACTGTGAAGTGTGAACCAGCAATATTGCTTATCAAACATTGGTAAACCAAACCTGTTGTAATACATATGGTACTGGTACGCAGCAGGTATGGGTATTTAACAAATTTGGGAGCACTCTAATCATTCTCAGACGTATGTGCAATCCTATGTTAATTATTGTGGCGGGGTGTGGCGGGTAATATCCATGAGCCAGTACAGGTAGTATTGTTGTTGCTGGCTACATGGCCATAGCCGCAGCCAATTGCTGCGCTCCAAGGAGAAACTGCGCACCAGCACTGTGCAAGCACTCGGGCTGAAGACAAGGGCTGCAGAGAATGATATCGGTGGTAACTTGCTTGGGGCACATGCGGGCACATGATCCCACAGATCTACCCTGCATTTGTTGGAAAACCAACGCTTCCGGCTTCCGCTGGTTTCCCATATTTGTTCCCTCAAATCAATCCATTGCATCTATGAGGTGTCATGGGTTGAAACTACCATGGGAAAGCTCGTCGGCAACAGGATTTGCACATTCCAACCAGGAAATGCATGGAGTTTTGTGATCACTATGATCACTATGGTCACTATGGGTCGACCCTGTAAGATGTTGGAGATTCAACATAATTCAACTGGCATCTCTGCACTGCCCAGGAGATCGTCGGAATTCTGGAAAAGACGAAGAAACTTATTTCCCCGCGTCGACCGACCCACAGTCCCTTTGGCAGCGGTGAAGGGGTTTGTGCATCCGTTTGGGCACCCAGTGTTTTAGAATCGTTTGACTGGTGAGTTGTGATATGATGTGATTATATTGGTGAATTCATGGATGCACCAATGAACTCTGGCAGATGCTAGGGCAGGGCGACCTGATGGCCATGGAGAGAGTGAGAGACAGCTACGGTGACACATGCGCGAACTACATGTATATACATAAGACATATAACTTTTGAAATACATGTTGTATATCATACATCTATCCATATAGAATATCGATTGCATACTTTCATGTAGACCAGTGATTTCTTCTTTATAGCCGCTATAGCCATCATTTTTCCTTTTCGTAACTTCTTACTTCAAGGTGCCTATCAGCCGCGAAGAATATCAAGATGTGCTTATCAGTTGGTGAAGAATGCGTACCTCTCGGGCTATGCTGCAAGCTTGGAGGAGAGCTTTTTCTCAACTCAACTCGGTTGCCGGAGATCAGACTGGCCTGCTGAAGCTGTAGGGATCCATCTACATCATCTATCTATCTATAATATATATTAATATAATTATATACATATATATATATTAATAATATTAACTATAATAAGAATAATAATAAAAATAAAATAACATAACAATAGTAATAATAATAATGAAAATACTAATAATATAAATATATAAATATATAATATATATATGCACATGTTATCATGTTGTTCAGTTCTGGGATCTGAATTAACGCGGTTGACCCATTCCCATTTGGGTGTTTCTTAAAAAAAGGGAGACCCCAAGTTCGAGGTGAGTTTCACTACTGTGAGCCGGTCCACAATGGTCATACCTGTTCTCAACCCTGCACCCCGAAGTAGGTCATATCCCGCTACATTCCCATTATTTCTCCGTATAATCTTATGAAACCCCTCCGAACATCACCATGTTTGACGCTTAAACCCAACTCTTCCAACACACCCATAGAATCCATGTATGCTATATATGGTAACATTTACCATCAATATACCCCAAATGTTAGCATATATACCATACATGGATCCTATGGGACAGGAGCCCTTTGAAACAGCTGCAGCGGCGCAGTGCAAATGCTTGCACCTGGGAGCGGCTTGCAGCTTGGCGCCTTGGGGAGTTGGGAGGAGTTTGGACTTTATGACCCAGTAAGGGCCAACAAGAACAGTATCTCCACCTGTACCATATATTACCATATTGCACATTATATAGATAGATAGATGAGATGAGATGAGATGAGATCAGATAGATAGATATGTGTGATGTATGATTGATTGGTACACATATCATATTATTGTATCATATGCAACTTATATACTTATTATGTTGATGATGATGTTGCTGATGATGATGGTGATGGTGATGGTGATGATGGTGATGGTGATGGTGATGATGATGATGGTGATGGTGATGGTGATGATGATAGTGATGATGCCTCGGATTCAAAGGATATTTTTCAGATCGTGAGTGTCCCCTCGGTTTGGGGAGGTTACCCATAGCTAAGGATTTGTCATTTCGCCCATGAGCTTTAGATTCTAGAGTATCAGATGTAAGTCAGGCTCGCTGATGGAGTGCAAGACTACATCTACCAAGTCTATTTTAAGAAGCAAAGCCCAAATACAAAAAAGAACTGGTTACAAGTTTCTCACCATCATTTTTCAAAAACGGAGACAGGTTTCACGCCTGTCGAATCCCACGCCAAGGCCAGGGCGTCACCTGTCATCCCCACGGCTGTACGGTGCGGAAAGATTCGGCCATCATCGCCTCTCCTAGCCAGGTGGGAATTGGAAATTGCTGGAGATGGGGAAACCTCCATACATGGGGGTACCCCAATACTGTAGCTGGATGGTTGGTTTCATGGAAAGTCCCAATCTATAATTTGGGGGTAGGCCCCATTTTACAAAAAATCCCATGACAGATATATTAGGAGAATTCCATGGCAAGTTGTTTTGAAATGTTTTGAAAGCATTGTGGCTGCCATTTGAGGAGTGGAGCTTTGTCAAGGAGTGCGATATTGGAGCAGGCACGGAAGTGCGAATACAAAAAATGCTGGGAGTCGCAACACTGGATGTGGAAACTTCTCGTGGTTGTACTTACTCTGGGTCAATCATGATCTATATATATTTTTTTAAATATTCTATTATAGTTTTATTATTATTATTACTATTATTGCATCGTGCCATATGCTAGACCATATTTTAGGTATCACACGCATATATATAATTATATATATATATATATATCATACACAGGTGCCATGTAAGTAATTTTAATATGTCATATCGCCGGTCATAATGCCGAATCACATGATGTGTACTGTAGATTTTTCAAACATATAGTCAACCATATCATGGCATTGTCATATCCCATACCACATAACCCAGTATATGATTTCATATTCATGATTCATGTCGGCGACATCTTGCATGTACGTGCGTAGATGGTTCCATGGTATCGGCCGGTCCTATTTTGAGCAAACAAAGGTAGGCCGCTTTGAGATCTTTTCGATGTTCAAATCTCCAGTGAGATCCTGCGATGTGGCGCAGGTTGTAATGCCACTGCGACGCGGGTGAGACGCATTCTGCATGTGAACTATGCTGATGGCTGCTGTGAGCGGGAGCAGGCGCTGAAGTTCTGAAGTCTGGCATTTGTGCCACCACCTAGTGGAATATTATATATATACACATGATTATACAATATTATACACATTTAATATTAGATATACATATATATAAATATATAGTCTATAATGTGTATGTGTATATATCTATCTATCTATCTATCTATCTATCTTTCTTTCTTTCTTTCTTTCTTTCTTATCTATCTATCTAATCTAATCTAATCTAATCTAATCTAATATTTTCCATCTATCTATCTATCTATTTAATCTATCTATCTATCTATCTATCTCTCTCTCTCTCTATCTATCTATCTATCTATCTATCTATCTCTCTCTCTATCTATCTATCTATCTATCTAACTATCTAACTATCTATCTATCTATCTATCTATCTATCTATCTATTTCTCTTTAGTTCGTTCTTTCTTTCTGTCTTTCTTTCTTTCTTTATTGCTTTCTTTATTTCTTTCTTTCTTATCTATCTATCTATCTATCTATCTATCTAATCTAATCTAATCTAATCTAATCTATTCTATCTATCTATCTTTCTATCTATCTATCTATCTTTCTATCTAGTTATCTATCTATCTATCTATCTATCTGTCTATCTATCTATCTATCTATCTCTCTATCTCTCTATCGATCTATCTATCTGTCTGTTTGTCTATCTATCTGTCTATCTATCTATCTATCTTTCTATCTATCTATCTATCTATCTGTCTGTCTATCTATCTATCTATCTATCTATCTGTCTATCTATCTATCTATCTATCTATCTACGTGTATATGCCTTTCATGGAGCAGTACCGTATATATTATATATATATATGATGGTCATCCACTGTGTCCAGGCGCAGAGCTCGGAGACTGCCAGGCACTTTGGGGCCTTCGAGAGCCGGCCTCTGAGATGCCTGGTGCGTTTGAAAGGGGATCTTTGCAAGATTTGACTGTAAATTTAGGAAGATGAACCCCTTTTTATAAGAATGTATTATAGAATTGTAGATAGATAGACGCACACACACACATATATATATATATTATACCTGTTTGCAGGATTTGACTTTAGGTAAATTTAGGAAGATGAACTTCTGTGTATAATAATGATTAATAATGTGATATAGAATAGCAAATTTGCCATTGATTCTTCATATTCGTTGTATATGGAAAAAACACAGTCGGACCCTTGTGGGAAAAAACACATGACACTTGTGCCATGTGACGTTGGATCCGAGTTCCCGCAGCACTGCCGCAGTACCAAGGAGGTGATTTTCTGGATGATGACTTTCGGAAGAATAACGAGGCTTTGTCGCTGGTTGGGCAAAGCTCCAAACATGATCAGATGTGGTACCTAGAAATTCTAGGAACACAACAGTTCCAAATGATCTTCAAATAGTTTCAAATTATCAAAGTCAGAGCGTTTGGAGCAAAGTCCAGGCATCTGTCAGAAGCAATTGGAGTTGGCTAGCAGCGGCTAGCAGGTGCTTCTGAACTTCAATCGCACCCCGGAGCTGACCCAGCACAAGACGCCATCAGGAAAGATTGGATATTATGTTTGGAGTCTTGGCACGAACCTATCAGATCTATCAGGTGCAAGCAAGATATTTGATTAGCAAAAATTCTGAGTAATTACTGTAGGAAGACACTAATGTGGTTAAAACAATAATGAACTACCGTAGCCATTTTGGCTCAAGCACTTGGGCTCTTTCAGGGAAAAATCCTTTGAGGAGCCATAGGGCTGTGACCCGGGGAGGGGTTTCATCGTGGGTTGTTCTGGCTCCTCAAGGTGAATTGTCATCTTGGGGATAGGCCCAG
>Ga0126342_10003586_pt1 | contig 25764 bp, 24 predicted proteins | sample Cyp1metagenome_FD_92528 | JGI IMG/M metagenome (GOLD analysis project Ga0126342, IMG submission 92528) | Coral microbial communities from Lord Howe Island, Old Settlement Bay, Australia - Cyphastrea 1 metagenome | ecosystem: Host-associated > Invertebrates > Cnidaria > Coral ... | reverse complement strand
TAGTCTGGAGGTCTGCAAATAGCTGCAGAATTGCATAAAATCATAATTGCAATCTGTATCCCTAGAGGGCCTCAATTGCCTGTTATTTTCAATGAATTCTACACTTTTTCATCATTTACACATAGATTTATAGAAGGTATATTATTCCTTGCAAATTATTGGAAAATCCTTGAAATTCAATAAATGTAAAAATAGATGTTGGAGGTCTTCAAATTTGCCTCCTGTTGATGCACGTATCTGACTCCCTATCTGTGTAGCTACCTACCTGCCATCCATTCGCATATCTGAACTTCAACCAACGTTGCCTGAGTACAATTTAACCTAGGTCATGACATACTCCAAGAAAGAGAACAGAAGAATCGCAATAAATACTACCTTAGGAGTTTGCTATAGGAGTGTAATGACTACCTACAGACCTGGCCTCCACAATTTAACGTCGGTGGCTTGCACTTGTGTATTAACCTATCCTACTGGAGGCCTGGCTGGAACTGGTTGTCAAACTCTGACACAGGGGAACCACAGCTTCTGGTCATCTTGTTGAATACACCAACACAAGTCCATCAACACCAACAAATTACAATTGTATACAATCCTTACTGAACCATCAACTTTGGTGAAATCAAATTTCGGACGATGTAATATACTGTAGAAAAAAACACGCTACAAAATCAACAGAACTAGTCACTAGTCCATCCAACCCCTCTGCCGTGTCGTTTCACGCCCTTTTTTTCACCTCCGCGCTCGCTTGCGCGTCACTGGAGGCTCTGGCTCATCGTTCGCAGAGGAGGGCAAGTCCTCTTCGGGTAACCTGGGTACTTCAGCCCACAGCTCAGTACCATCATCGTCAGGTACCCGGGGAACTTCAGCCCAGGCATTTGTTGATGCCCCTTTCAAATCTTTTAAGCTGGATAGATGAGATGCTTGCTTGGATTGCTTGGATTGCTTGGATTGCTTGGATGTCGATTTCACCTTTTTGATGAAATATGGACATGGCGGCACCTTAAACTCGGGACCATCCACAGGAATGGGTGCTCTTTGGCACTGCTGCAAGGACTCAAATTTCCGGAGCGCGAAGCGCGGGACGTCCGCCAGGCGCAGCTGGTCGCCGTCCTTTAACTCGCGCATGGCGCCCTTGGGCAGGCGATGCTCGTTGACCCAGGTGCCATTTTTGGAGCTGTCTGAAATGAAGAGCCGAATCCCAGCCGCCCGGCTCTGCATCAACTGCAACTCCGCATGAGAATTGGAGACTCCAGCCATCTCATCCGTGACGTACAAGTCACATTTCCGATTTTTGCCCACGGTGATGATGGAGGGCCCCCAGGGAACAATCCTTAAGACCTCCCCCAACTTGGCCCGTTCCCCGGGTCTCAAGGGAAACAGCTCGAAGACGGGCCCTGGACCATCGCCCCCCGGGGCCCCCGGGCCACCCGGGCCACCCGGCTCCGTCAGATCTTTGGCTTGGCAGCTCCATGGCGTCGTGACGCCCCGGAGCGCCTTGCCCAAGAGGTTGGCGTAGGATCCGTAGACCACGCAGATCAGAGAGAGATCCTTGTGACCTGGTGAATGGGAACCCCGGGAACCCCGGGAACCCCGGGAACCCCGGGAAGCCCCCAAGAAAATGCCACAAGATGGGGGGCAATTGGGGATCATCCCATCATGATCCCACTTTTGGATCAAAAATCAAAAGATCTTTGAAGCCATCAACCAGTGACTCTTGTACAAGCACCTTCCGCTCAGCTTTTTGTAGGCTGCATATGCACCACTGCTGTCCGCAAATCGCACGACGAGCTGCGTGATCCCAGAGTGAGAAGCGACCAAATCAACTTCCAGTACCTCCCCGAAAATCCGCGCAAACTCGTGCCTGAGCCACCCACTTGCAAGAAACATGAGGCAGGCGAGCCATCATCGACCCATTTTCACAGTGGAACAAAAAGATTTGAAACCAAACGATGATCGTCATCAAAAAATATGTTTACGCCGGAACGTTAAAAGTAAAACCACCAACCAGATTCGGACTGGTGGTTGAAACGCCCATCCCAAACACATGCTCCTCATTGGGGAATGCCCTCCGAAAATTGCTTAAGAATCACACATATTTGAAACATGTTGAAACCATGAACCAGAAATGATTTGATCTCACCATTCTTCATTGGATATACCGTGCTTACCATGTCTTACCCCCATGTTCCCCATTTTTGCTAATGACCAAAGCCCATTTCAGTGCTGAAATCATCACCAACCCCCAGGCTGGCCAGGGACCAATGTGAGCCTGGCATGCACTTGGCTGCCTTGTTCACCTCTTTCGTGGCCCATTTACTGGGAATCTCCAAGCTCATGCCGTCCATGTCCAACCTGGCCATGGGAAAACCACAGATCCCACTGGGACCATTTTGGACTCAAGAAACTCTTCGTTAGGGATTCATCTGATTCAACACCATCGCTTCAACGGGATCTCAACGGATTTCAATGGTCAACCAGTTCAACCCGCCCTTTCTTCCACCCATCCAGCCTCATGGGGTTCCAACAGCTCTTCAGGCGCGGCACCAGGCGGCTGGAGCCCGCATCAATGGTATCCCTCCAGGTGGCGGTGGCCGCTCCACTGAGCAGCTTCCGCGGCCGCCAGCTATCCCAGATCCGCTGACAGTCCTCCGCCGAGGCCAAAAGACACACGAAGAGACGGTGCAGCTGGAGGAAATGTTCGTCCACGATACCTGGCAACGCAGGGAACTTCGGTTGAGCTTGGAGGCCAGGTTGTTTGGTACAGGGACCGATAGACCCGCAAAAAATGGGGGGAATACATCAGTTTGTTAGCAAACACTAAATGTGGAAAGTTCGATTCTGAGGTTGGTACTTTTAGTGGCTTGAACTGTTGAATTGAACCTTTGTAGGCTCAAAAATGCCCTTTGGGTATGTTGATATGGGGAATATATGGGGATATTTCATAGAACCCACAAATGATGGCTACCTGTTTCGGATTTTTTCCTGGATGAGAAACTCCAAGAAAGTGACTGTAAAAGGTAGAAATATTGTTGATTTGGTGTTTATAGGGGATAAAAGCAAGAAAAATTGGGCATGTGAACTATGTGAAACAGCAAAACATCTCGAAAATCATGTTTTTTCCCATTTTTTTTCCACGTTTTTTTCCCATGTTTCACAGGTGCGATGAGCTAAAATCAGGACCTAAGCAACGACCTTCCAGCTACAACGGTTAGATTCTAACCTGGCCCATCTGCGAGATGGTTGGGAGATGATGGGTACCGATATTATTTGTTGAAAAATAATGGTACCCATGGTTATATAATACTAAAAATGGACTCAAATCCTAAAATCTGTGGTCCTCTGAGCCTCTGAGTCTTGAACATTTTGACGCATCCCCAATTGAATTCTTTCTGACCGTGACTTTGTTTCAAGATGTTTCACGTACAGGTATTGATTCATCTGTCATAAAGATTTACGCTATCTCATCCCCCTCACTGTGGTGGCTAAGGAAACTGCTTGAACCCCCTCCTTGGAATTACCATGATCACGTATCACCCAATATTTCTGAACATTGCGAAACTGTGGTTCTCTCCCACTTCTTTGGTGGTATCAAAAACAAAACTCAGAACTCACCAAGCAACTCACCACGGCCTCCTCTCCCAGTTGCTCACAGAGCAGTTCTTTCATCTCCCTCATCAGAGGGGCCAGCCTAAGGTCGTCCATCTCAATCCGCATATCTGCCCAGATCACTGCCACCACCCCCACCGCCTCCTTCCGCCAGGTGGCCCAGCGTCGTTCGTACTTCAACGTGGGACGCTCCGGCGGCGCCTCGGATGGCAGCTGGGCACCCAGATCTCCAGCTGCAACCGTTGGCCCCGGCTTCGCGGCAGATGGAAAGGGCGGCTTCGCCGGCGCGCCGCGCGCCTTCGCGGTGGCCCCGGCCGCGGCCAGCCTCTTCAAACGTCTCGCGGCCGCATCGGTGGCATCGGTGGCATCGGCATCGGGGTTGGGAACCAGGGCCAAGTGTTTGGGCGCATGGGTGACAGATGGCCGAAGGGTGCGGGTGCTCATCAAGTCAGATCTTGAGCCCATTTTGAACAACGGTGCAGGATCCTGGCCTTGAAACATCTGGAAACCAAAGCCTTGAGGCTTTTGGGTGGACAGAGATGCCTTTACTCCACGAAGTGCACAGAAAAATTGCGATTTCAAGTAGGAAGTTCATGCAAGGCCATCTTTGTCTGTTCCACAATGTTCCATCTTAGTCTTCCGATTCTTTGGTAGGATACTGTTTGACGATTTCCACTATCTCATTGATTCCATGTTCCATCTCAAAGCCTGTCCGCGCAGCGTAGCAGCGTCCTGTGGATGAACTGCTACCTGGAATCTGTGACCTAAGCGAGGGCAATCTCCTCATCTTGTCACTGGATCGGCTTCTACATCGACCTGAGAAATCATAGTGTCATAGTAGGCTTTTTCATGAAATTCAATGGGGGACATGTTCTACCTGCTTTCCAACCTGCGATTCTCAGTGTTGACCCCGAACAAATCCCAAGTTCGCAAGGGACTTCCGTACATCACTGGGCCTTCACTATCCCAATGGTGGGGGAATAAGCCACATCACCATAGTATACCATAGTCACTTTCGCCAGTCATAAATGGGTAACCCCCATCAACCCCCATCCATATGCTGCAAATGGTGTTTTGGACCAGTTTCTCGCCCTCCATCAGTAGCCCTGGCCCAGATCTGCCCAGGGACCCCCAGGGATCCCGACTCACCGGGTCCGGCACTGTTCTCGCACAATTTCGAGAGGAAGTCCACGTAGATGGAGCTGTCCTCACGGGCTCTTGCGGCTCTTGGACGTGAACAACACTTTTTGGGTGTCCACTTGAAAAACAGGGCATACCTATGGCATACCATGAAAATCCATGAAACACCAAATACACCTACCAATCATCACATGTTATATTCCCATATCTCTCCGTGAAGCCAAACTCAGGGCCCAGTCACGGCATTGTCAGCTTCCCAGTCACCGCAGTCCTGGTTCTCCCCTTCATCGATTTGTCCACTTGAAGCACAGCGCTTGTACCTTGCAACTCGTTCCAGTCTTGTAGGCACGGGCACTCTGTTGCCACATTTGGCAAACCATGGGTTTCAATATTAGAATGCTCTAATAAGCTGGATGATTTGGGGGTACCCTGACTCAACGGAAACTGTCATGTCCATCTAATATATCAGATGTGGGATATGATTTAGATTATATCCCAATAATTTCGAATATATCATCATATTCCAGAATCCATATGAAATTATATGAATATGAATCCATATGAATCCATATATCATATACAGTATCTAGTAACTAGTGCCAAGTTTCTCTCAAACTTCCCCCAAATTCCTCTCATTCGTGGGATGCCCGATTAAGGTCACCCTTCTTCCCAGAGGTCAAAGATGGTGCTGGTGAAGGTGCAACACACGGCCTTTCTCCAGTGGTGGGCTCGGGGTGGAAAGAATGGTTGGTTTTTTGTGGCTAATGGGATTTAATTGGATTTCATGGGATTTAATCAACTATCAATGGTGAAAATCATGATTTTCATGGGATTTCATGGGATTTATTAGGATATATCATGGGATACCCTCTGGTAATTTGTTACGGTTTAGCTATTGAAAATGGCCCAGTCGAAATAGTGGATTTACCCATTGATAGCATGGTGATTTTCCGTAGTTATGTGGCTGTTTACCAGAGGGTAATCAATAACTGGTTGGTGGTATACCTACCCCTCTGAAAAATATGAAAGTCAGTGGGATGATTATTCCCAATATATTGAAAATAGTCCAAACCACCAACTAGATAATGATGATAGTGGTGATATTAGTAATATCAATGATAATAATATATAACTTTTTAATAACAATGATTTCAATAACAATAATATCAATAAACTACATTGTAATAACAATCATATCAACAATCATAATGATGATAATGGTGATGATAACAGTGATAGTAATAATGAGTGTAGTTCTGATAATATGGAGCATAATGATGACAAAAATAATATATATATATATATATAATATTCACATGAATAATAATGATGATGCTAATAATAATAACATAACATACCTACTTTGGCCATCGGGTTGAGACACTTGAATACGTAGCGTTTTATTCCAGACTGGATCTAGAATCTAGACCCAGTCTCTGGGTTCTGGAAGTTCCAGTACCCTCAAAATTGATTCATCTGGGACAAAAAAAAAAAAGTTTCATCACCTGTTCCGTGTTTGCGCACCTGACCTGACCAACTCAGCAGCCCTCATGACATCCACTGGCTCACCCTGACCCACACAACGGCTCCACTTTCTCATTGGCTCCACATGTGGCTTCGGCACACGGATTAAAACGGCGTGAAAGAAACGCGTCCGTTTTGGCATCCCCCAGGACATTGCAAGGGGGGGGGGGTCTGGGTCGGTTGGATCTCTGAACGACTGCCGCGATCTGGGGCCTGAGATAGTGGATATACTGTGGGTAAAACAAGGCCACCAATTTGGGAATGGCAACCACACCACCTTAATCAAAATGGTGATGACTGGGGGATGATTTCTGATTGTTTAACAAGCCACATTACACTGGATATTGTTCATATGGTCCACACTCTTGGCACCAACTAACCCATGATTGCAGATGCACATTGACCAAAGGCTGAATTTCCATCGCCCAGCTTTAAAGCTGACGACATGGCCGGCTTTCTCGAACACATCGCACACCGGACGCGCTGTTTCAGCATCGATTCCTACCACTACATTGTGCTACCGGTGATGCTTCCGAAATCCCAGCTGGAGCACCAAGGTTGAGGTTTCTGGGATAAGAAATGTCCATCAGTTCATTTCTATAGAAGTATGGAAAAAGCATGAAAAAGCTGATCATTCCGGTGTTTCATGAAATGTTGACAGGTTGTTCCATCCATATTATCCGCTGGGGATTTCTGACGCTTGAGCTTTCTCTCAGCATTCTTCGAAGGCCCACGTTGCTCGGGGTGGTCGTTCGTCTGCCTGTATCAGACTCAGAAGTCTCTGCATGTCCTTGGCCGGAAGTGAATCAATGGATAAAATCCACAGGAAACCATCATCCCATGGATCTTCTAGATGAAACACTGCTTGTTAAATATTAATGGTTAATATTTCAATGGATGATGTTTATGTATCCCCAATTCTAGGGATTGCCTGTTTTATTTCTCCCGTCATCTAAGACCGGAGCGATGTTGTTTGGATGCGACCGACATAGAATTCCGCGAGCGACATTAGCCGATGTAGCCACTTAATAAACACCATTAAAATCATGACCTTCACTAACCTGAAATAAGGCTATTTGGGGATGATTTTCCTTACTAACCATGATTGTTGAACATCTTGATGTAGTGAGAATGTGTCCACATCCCCTCCAATCAGATGGCTAACTGTTGCGAGTTGAAGACGAAATCGAAGCAAAGTAGATCACCAGATCGGGATTTGTGAAGGTAAAGTTCCAGGAAAAGTTCCAGGAAATCAGTGCCACTATGGTCAGATGTTCCTGTCAATCCATGATTTCACCCGACTCACAGTGACTCACATCGACTATCGCCGCCTCGGGGGAAAGCGGTGCCGAACAGAAATTCTGTTGGGTCACCTAAAGGGTCACCGCAATTCTCAACATACCACAAAAAAGCGCTGATATCCAATTGGCAAAGTCCACCCAGCCAATATCACTAGTAATCCATGAGCCACAAATGTGAACTAATGATCCAATGTATCACCCAGAGCTTCCCCATCCATTAAGAAACAAAACAAACTGCTCCCATTCCAACCCCCTCGAAGACATCTGCTACCAAAGAGCTGCTTCCGTGTTGCCCTCCTCCGGCACGTCCACATTTTTTCTCAGCTCTTTCAGGCGATGACCTTGGTGAGATCCGGATTTCTTCGCATGACCTGAGTATTACTAGTATAAAGTACAGGAATATACAGTAATTCCTGATAAAATATGATAAAATATGATAAAATTACCTGATAGTACAGTAATAAAAAAGTATAGGACTATATGAATCTTTTTGCATTACCTGATAAATCTGATAGTACAGGACCAGTGAAAAGGGGGACATTGTTTTCTTGTGAGGACCTCAAGATGTATCCAATTCCAAAGTCGTGAATCCAGAGTTAGATTGCTTCCCTTGACTCCCATGCTTTCGGAAACCAACCCTGAACTTCGGCATTTTGAAATGGTCCCCCCATTGGACACCGCACAGATTCCATCGCCCTTAGCAACCTCTCCTCCCAACCTCTGCTGTCCCGGGACGCATATCTGAAATCTTGGCCAAACTCTCCTTCAACTTTGGCGTTTCTTCGGCCTGAGCCGCCCCGAAAAGGGGTCCATCGCCACACATTGACAGGGCTGCGGTCGCAGCTGCTTTCAATGCTGGCGACATTCCAACCAAAATTGAAAAGTCCAAGCGATTTTTTTCATATGCAAACCAGCAACAGTTGGCACAAAAAACATGGAAGAGTATGGAAGAGTCAGCGACCAGTGAAGGATCACAATCTGGATATGTGCTAGTATGATCACTACAGTCACTACAGGGTATCAGGTCACCTCACCAAAACCAACTTTGCTCAAGCTGAATGGTCCCAATGGTCCCAATGGTCCCAATGGTCCCAATGGTCCCAATGGTCCATGGCTTCCGCAAAGTCTTAAATAACCAAATGTTTCATCATTTATATCTTCACTGGTGATGTAACTGGTGAATACGACTGATATTTGTTTCATTTATCTCATAATTTCCACCAAAATCTTTCCATTATAGTCATTAAATCACCAGTTAAACCAGTTGAATCACCATGAAATACACCTCCAACTGATCATTCCAGATCGCCCAAAAAAGTTGTGCAACCGCGCCTCAAGCCTCCGTGCAGAGACCGGATCGACACTGGGTGCGGTGTAGAGCGCGTTGATCTTCTGAATCGCCTCTGATTCTTAGAAGTTGGTGACTCAAAACTGGTTGGATCGCTGGTAAAACATGCGGAGTTTTTTAGAAGTTGGTCAAGTTTCTCGATTTTTTGTTGGATTGGTTGCACAGGTCATGTTTAACTGTTTTAAGTTGGGTGTCGAAATCTTCATGTCTTGGAGATCGAAATCAGCCCTTGACCAACTGGAAAATGGTTACCACCGGTGCTTCTGAGCTCTGCCCAAGTTGGGTCCGTGCCCCTTCGCTTGTGTCGAAAACTTTATCCATCCAATTCTTGAGGTTGCTGGCTGCAGCTGAGCTAGGCCAAAAAAACTGGAGGCGAATCAAGTTTGAATCAGGATTGTTTTTTCAGACTCATACCAAAAACCAAGCGAAATGAAAAATGGCATCCATTATGTTGAGGTTTTATAGTTTCATCACTCAAAAAATGTTGGAATGTGGATGGGGAATATGAACATCGACCACTAAATCCCTTAATCCCCGGTATATTGGGATGAATGACTCACCAATATAACCCTATAAAATCACCTGCTAGGAAAAAACATGAGCCAATTAACACCACTAAAGTAAGGAAAAACAAGTTTAAAACAAAAATAAACAACTATGTAATATAACCTTTGTTCACAATACTACTAATATATTTGGGATTTACTCCATATGTACATATAAATATATAGGTCATATCAGAATCATATTATAGTGTGCAGCATATATTCAGGACCTGTATCCCAGTAAATTGGGATCTGCTAACCAATATGTACCAATCACACAGCACAATATAAGCCATACAAACCCTAATTTAAAAAAAAAAACGTTAAACAGAAGTAACACCATTTTCAAAAAAACAACTAAGAAACACTAAGAAAGAAAAACCATTCCAAAATCCAATGATTTCCAATAAGAAACCACCTAAACCAATGATTTCCATGTTTTTCACAAGGGAAATTCGCACCTTGGGAGTCTTCAAGAGGTGATTGTAGCGACACGCCGCGTGCACAGCGGCGCCATAGGGTGCAATGGCTGCGGCGCCCGTGGTGATGGCGGCGATGGAGCCGGCGCAAAGGGCGTTGACGTCCAAAAGGTCCTACCAAAGATGATATGGGGAAATGACCCTCTGGTAAACTAACAGAACTACTGAAAATCACCATGTTTAATAGGTAAATCAACTAGAAATGGCAATTGTCCATTGTTAGTTTATCGGAGGGTTTCCTAAGTCATGGGGGTACCCCCAGTCATCATCCATTTGAATAGAATTTTCCATTATTTGGGGATTTTCCAGCAAGCCATGTTTGAAACCTCCATGTATGAAAGCCAAAATGAATGCCGACTTGACCACTTTTTTCGTAGGTAACCATGTTTTACCATTGATTTACCATAAAATATGGTGATACCTCTGGTTATGTGACATAGCGAACTGGAAAATCACCATCTTTATAGCTAGGTAAATCATCATTTTGTATCATCGAACTAAATGGGCCATGGTTTCCATAGCTATGTTAAATAACCAGAGGGTGTCCGATCTAGGCCAAAAATTGGAATTCGAGGGATCTTATCAAATCTTCCGATCAACATGCAAAAAATGTGGGAAACGAATGGTTTCCGATCCGGAAAATGATCTGCAAATGGTGGGTTAAACCCACATCTATGTTAGTTTAAAAAGGAAGGTATCATGATTTATCCGGCCAGCCGAATCACTTTATTAAAGGGATGTGATCAGAGTGCTTGTGAAAATTGGGAACATTGGGAATGGGAGAGTTTAGCATAGTCTTATGATATTATATCATATGTTTCATATGTTTATTGTTTTGTGATATTATATCATATGTTGATCATGTGTGTATCATCTGTTTATCATATGGGGGGGTGTTCTTTAAATGGTGGATCCCCAAAACCATTGGTTTCAGTACGAAACTTGTCTAATTCTGTTTTGGGGTACCCCTATTTTAGGAACCTGCATATCTTATCCATCAAATTTGAGGAGTTATCATCATTTATCCGCCAAAAAAATGTTGTGCTTCATTTAAAAGCTTGGAGTTGTGCAGCCAAAATGCGGATTCGGCAACAACAACAACAACAAGTGGAATTGAAACGATAGGAGTTGCTGATTCAGCCAACAAAAATGGTGTGTGGCCAACAAAACTTGGAATTCTTGGCACCCAAGATTTGGAGAATCCATCCAAAATTGGGATCCATCTGCAGATCCTCTAAGCGACTGAAGAAAAACATCATATCTAAGGTCTAGCGCGGATGTCAGCCAACAATGGGACGTAAAAACCAAGAAATGATTTCGGAAAAAAGTAGCTGATGGGGTCTTAGATGCAAAAAAGAACCCCAAAAAAAATGGAAAAACCTCACTGGATTCCACCAATGGTTGATTAACTGGTGAGTTTTTGGTACAACAAATTACCGCAAAACCAGCAGTGAATCAACCATTGGTGGAATAGAATCAGTGGGTGCACGTCTATCTTAGAAAGGTGCAAAACTACAAACAGCACAACTCTAAGATAGAATCAGCAGTCTTGAGTTGTTCACCTTTCTATCAGCTCCTGAAACCACACCGATGTTGATGGGGTATATGGAATATATTGGAATATTATACTGTAATCATTTTGGATATATTTATGTAAAGAATGCCTAAGTTGGTGAACCATCTGCTTCGCAGATTAACTCATCAACATGTCATGCAAAACCCCCCATGATGTCTCGAGTTTGATCGAGAAAAAAAAAAACGGCGTCAGTAAAGAAGTGGTACGCCAAGGTCAACGAAATATCTGTTGGTTAAATCATTGAAATCCACCAATGTTCATCGTTAAATCCATCAAACAGTTGAGTTTTCCATGGTTTTTTTTTTGGTTGAATCCACCATGTTTCCCCTCATCTCCTGGCAATGGACCACAATGAGGTTCACAAAGGTGACCACCTGACTCATGTAGGCCACAGCCCCGCCGATGTCAACAGTACAGAGAGCCTGGCATTGGAAGACGTCAGACCACGAAGCATGAAAAACATATTACAAATTTACGCGCGGCAAATATGTCGCAAGCCTTTTCAATGATACATTAATACGTTCAAGTTAGACAAAGAATATGTCTAATGATTTTAATAGATGAATATAGATGATATATATATATATATACGTAATCAATGATATGTGTTGGAAGTAGAAAATCATTGTCTTTTGTTGCCAACAAAAACACAGTTTTCTGATGTTATGCTTCTGTCTGCTCAACACTTGTCAAATCTTCAACGGTTCTAAACAACCCAAGTTGCAAGCGTAGCCTACGTGCACCCTGAAGAGAGAGAGAGAGAGAGATACTCCGGCAGCTCATCAAAGTATGTACTTTGACCTTCATAAAAATATTGAGATCTATTGAGATATATTATATAAGATAATATGTCTGAATATATCTCTTTTACTATTAATATATTATGCGCAGTGCCACCATTGTCTCCCCCCAAGAAATGGGTTGCTTTGGTTCTTGAGGATCCAAACTTGCAACCAACAAAAAAACCCTCTCGAAATTTAGCATAGCCAGCATAACTATCGAACATGGCCCATTTGTAGATGATTTACCTAGGACCTATCATGTTTTTTTTTGAATGTCCATCGCTGTTTTCAATGACCAGTGTCCCACCCCACCTCTGGAATGCCTTTGAGCACGTTCAACGGTGTTCGGAAGGTGCTCTTTTTGCATTTGTTGACATTCACCGCTTTGTTGATGGCAATGCCCAAATTGGCCTCATTGCACCCAGTATCTCAAGAACTTGCACATCTTGCTGACGAAAAATGGCGGTCATATCGGTTTTTTGCCCTCATACGAAAAATGGCGAACAACTGCCTAATCCCATCATTTGCCAGAACAAAAAAAGGACCGAAAAAATCGGATGGGCGTCGCCCGATCCCCAAATTTACGGTATCGTCCAGGTAGCAATGTTGGCGGCCACCATTCCCACATCCACACCGCATTGCACGCCATTTCCCACGGTGCCCTCGCCAATCAGCAGCCGTCGGTAGGGGGGTTTCGTCTGATCTCCAAGGACACTGATCTTGCTAGTGCTCAAGGTTGGAGGAGTTGGAGTGCCTCAGCAAAAACGAGGTTCAAGTAGTAAGGAAACTAAGGAAACTAAGGAAACTAGTACAGTATCTAATCATCTTCCATGGTTTCCCAGTCTAAGATTTCTGATCTGGGATTTTGGATGATTTTGGAGTAAATTCCAGGCGGGCTGGGTTTAAGGGAGAGCAAGCACCATCCTTCTGATCACAACCTTCCTTTTGAAGCAAGGGAGGACTTACTCACCAACAGTTCACACATTCTAAGCCTCTAAGCCCCATGAAATCCTCTCCCGAACCCCTTAGGATGATCCTAATGATTGTGGCCACACAGCTCGGCCCCAGCTCCGCCCAAGTCGCAGGTGGCCGCACCCCGGGAAGCGCCAGCAGCAATCTCTCCCATGGCAGAGACCAATCCGGTGACTCCAGCAGAACAGACCTGGTGTCTGAAACCAAGAATCAGCGTGATCAGACATTCATCAGACATTCATCAGACATTCAAAACATGGAAGAACTGGAAGAACTGGAACGCTCAACTCAGCTATCCAAAGGCATTTCTTATAGTCATCTCAATCCAAGGAGCTGCGTCCACATTGGTGCTAAGAGCACAGTTGGATGCCGCCAAGGCCAGTTTCGTGGCCAAATTGCCCACCCACGCCACCAGGATCGCTCCATTCACCTGGCAGGCCAGCTCCGACTCGCCATCCCGTGGCGGCGGACAGGTGCGAATGATGGCGTTCAGGTCGTCTCCCATGCCCACGGCGGAGACGAAAGCTTCCAGGACATTGAAGGAACATTCCTCTGGCCCCATGGTTTTCATGGTTTTTGGTGATTTTTGGGATCAAAACCCTGTTTTTTTGGAGGATTCCATGTTTTTTTAAAGATATGATGCGGTAAAAATGGAAGATGGATCAAAACTTGCCCGTGGTTGGATTATAATATATATATAGCAATATATAAACATATATATATAGCAATATATAAACATATATATATATAGCAATATAGCCATTGGATTCGCTTTTTTAAATGGTGTTGGATCAATGAATGATATCCCAAACCTGGGGAGTTTAGGAAACGAAGATTCCATCTCTTTTTGGAGATTCGATGCATGTTGATGTCGGTTTTGCTGGGGAAATGGTGTTGAAATACCCTCTGTTTGTTTGACCTAACTGTGGAAAATCACCATTCTGAAAAGGCAAAAATCATCATAAATCATCTATACATGGGCCATTTTCCATAGCTATGTTAGATAACTCTTAGATTACCGGAGGGTATGTTGGTCATCAACACTTTTTCCCATAAACCGAGGTGCCGCATTGGCAGCAATCCTGGTCTTCTCCTTGGCTGGGCAGATCAAACTATTACCTTCTGGTTATGACTAACAGTTTGCCATGGAAAGATCCACCATTTTTATAAAAGGTAAACCATCTATTTCTATGGGCCATCTATACCATGGCTATGTTAGTCATAACCAGAGGGTATCTATAGTGCTGCCTGGCGATGTCCAGCATCGCCAATCTGCCATAATCTGCCAATTCTGGAATCCCAGTTCTTGGTATCATCCATAGTCCTCTGGTCGTTCAAAAGCTCCAAATCCCATTCGAGATCTCCCATATGGGTGTGTCTGAAAATAGTGTACCCCTAAACCCAATGGTTAATGATCATTATCCCTATTAAATGGCTATAATTGGGAATATACCCTATTTTCAGACAAACCCATCTCTGTTCGACCTGTCCATTCATGACATGTTGACCCATGCCCCATGTCATCCCGCTGCCATCCCGCTGCCATCCCAGCTGCGCCGCTGCGGAACTTCTTCAGAGCTTTGATGGTGGCCAGGGTATCCAACTTTCCTGAAACTAAGGTCATTTCCGGTGTAAAACTGGTCAACTCCCCAACCAAATGGGGATGTGAATTAACATCTGGGTTTATCATGTCACTTTATTTATCATGTTAGTTTATGGTTTAGCTGAGCTTAGTTGAGTTTACTTAGGTTTAGTTGACATGTTGGCTGCCATCCCAACAAACACCCAGGCTTGGAAGACTACTTTCCAACCGCAAAGACAGGGCTACTCTCGGGGTACAGCACCGCATTTGGCCACTCCCTCGTTGAGGTTTGTGGAAATTGTGACAGGAGGCCACGGCAAGCTTTGGGTCACGGCGAAAGAAGATGCCCAGATTTTTTCAGCTTTCGAAGCCGGTGGGTTTTGACCCATGCGGTGGGAACTTTGGTATCGGTAAATTGGTTCATCCCAACGACGTGCTGTGAAGTAAAATAGTAAAATGAATGAGTGGTATGTTGACTGCTCTGTTGAAACAGTTGAAATTTCAACATCAGCACTGATTTCTTCCCATCAGCAACGTCAAAAACGGCGGCGAAATGTTTCGGTGCCAGCTACATCCTTAAGATGCCATCCCATCAAATCCAAGAGGCGAACGTGGTGCTTCTCCCACTTCTTGCGCAGATCCTGACCAGCCTGGAAATGATGGATGGATTTCTGAAGCTCCAGCTACAGCTATGAAATTACCAGATTGGGTGGCATCTGGAGGGAGAATGGGATTAAAAACTGAGCTACCTTTTGGAGGAGTTCCTTGTGATGTGCCTGTGAAGTCTTGCCTGCGAGAAACTCGACAAACATCAATTGGCTGACATTTCGGATGGTCTTGGCGGTATCAAAACCATTGTTTCTGGCATGGGACATGGCATGGCTGTGGTACCAAAATGTGCTATTCCTACTATTATGTGTATGACAGTCGCAAGAACGATCATCATCATCATCATCATCATCACCATCATCATCATCATCATCATCATTATCATCACCATCACAAAGAAGATACCACAAATTGGACAGGACTAGCGATTTCACAATGATAGCAACACCCAATTTGTATTTCAAACGGCCCTTCCGTATTTTTCAAAACGCCTTCACCATGGTTTTCATCACCGTGTCGTCCGCCACACTTTGGTTCTTGTTCATCTTCAGGAGCTTGGAGGTAGCCGCTTGGATAGCACTATCCACCTGTTTTTGGGCCAGGGCAATGTTGGCCGGTGTCCAAGGTGGTCCCCGCGTCCACCAAACGAAAGTGTTAAGCAACAATAACAATTCTGGATTAGACTATGATATAAAAATGACCTCAGTAATAGTAATAATAATAATAATAAATAATAATAATAGTAAAGAATAAAGAATTATAAATAGTAATAACAAATAAACAATAATAAATAATAATAGGTAATAATAGGTAATAGGAAGTAATAAACATAATAATATTGCTAATGAAGCAACACAAATAACAACAATAACAACAATAGAAAAAATAGTAATAATGGCAAGAATGGCACATAATCCTAATCATAATAATTATATACTATAGTAACAGCATCAATAATACCAAGAATGGCAAATGTATAGTAATAATAGTAATAACTCCTGGCCTCCACTGACGCCTTCTGCTGTAGCGCTGCTAAATCGCTGCAGCCGTCCTTTGCGACACCGCGGAAGACGGCGCCAACCAACGCCAGCAACGTCAGGACTGCCGCGATGCTCGCCACCTTCCTTGGAGAAAGCGGGAAAGGTATGGCGAAACTACCGATTTGGGGGCACAAGTGGTTTTTTTTAACTGGGAACATGAAGTTAATTGCGGTTGTTTTTAGTCCATCCGGTTCTAATTGGGGGGATAGGGAACTATTAGGATCCAATACCTCAAGTTCACCCCGCTATTCCAGGTGAAATCACACGTCAATTCCACCTTTTCCAAATCTCTGTGCGGGTCACTGTTTTTCACAACTTCCAAGAGTTGGATGCCAACTTTGGTGTTTTTTCCTACTTGAAACTGCAGCACAACCTGAGAAATGTTGAAATCGGATCAGTGGGATGCCACCAAAGCAGCGCATCATCGAAGCCCATCAAAATCCCATCTCCATCTCCAACCTCTGCAGCCATGGCGCCATATCTTTGACCAACCCCTGCGGGCTTCCCTTTCCTCATCTTCTTCGACGTCCACCCGCACAAAGGCGCCAGACATTGCAGCCGGCTGACGGCAGCACAAAAGAAACTGGGGTAGGAATGGTCCGGCTTTACCTTGAGGACTTGGAAAAGGCCACGGCATTTGAAGCTTCGGAAGGGGATCTATCGATGTTTCGGAAGGAATCTAAAAGGTGGAAGGGTGATTGTTTTTTGCCAAATGTTCGTGAATCTGCTCACTTTTTTGTGAGTCTCGTTGGTGCTTGCACACCCCTACAATGCCTACAGGACTGCTGGCTACCCAGATTTGCCACTGTACTCCATGAATTCCACTGCCTTTCATCAGTCTGCATACCCAAAACGGATCAGAGCAATGATCCCAGTCTCAAGATGAGTGGATGCCTCCGAAAAATTCACATGTCTGTTGACATATCCAGGAATAAAAAACCCCAGCAGATCCAATCTTTGAACCCACCAGCCTCATTGACCAGTGGCTGAGTCAGAGACCTCACGGAAAAAAGTCCAACTCGAGGAATCTGGTGCTCAAAATCTGCGGGAAAAAAAAAACAGCGACCCGTTCGAACGGTTGTGAAAATTTTGGGGGTAACATCATCTTTATTACCCTCTGGTAATTTAACATAGCTATGGAAATCACCATTTTCAATGGGTAAATCCACTATAAATGGCCATTTTCAATAGCTATGTTAGTTTACCAGAGGGTAGTGGCAATGGGGCCATCTATGGATCTATGGAGAAATTATCCTGCCACTTCTCAAGCGGGCACCACACTTGCCAGACTTGGTGATGGCTAATTGTAATTATTACTATGATTCTGATGGGATATGACGTCATTGTTATGATTCCATAATAATGTTAGAGTTACTATTGTTACTATTGTTACGATTGTATTACTAGTATTACTATCATTGCTATCATTACTTTTTTTATGCTATTTAACTACGATGTTCATAAAAAATAGCTGCTAATTCTATGTCTGGCTATCTGAGAATGATCAATTCTGCGGGATTACCCCAGGACCTCTCCTCAGAGCTGCGCCTTCCCTCAGAACTTGGCAACTCCTGGTGGGTCTCCTGCTGGGTCGATCGACCAGATACCAACCACCAAATCAAATTATGGCACTGATATGGTCGACCTAGACACCAAACAAAGGTGGCATCTTAATTTATGGTCTATACTATACCAAATCGGCTATAAATCAGCTATAAAAGATATGAGTCTGTCGCAAACTTGGACCCCGAAAAAACCAAACCACCTCCCAAAATGCCAAAAACTAGACCATTTTGCTACTGATTTGCAGTAGTCTGAGTTGCAGTGGTCCTTCTGTGGTTCGGTCTCCAGTGACTCCAGTGCCTGCGACAAAAATGATGACCAGATCAAGGTTGAGCCGATAAACTTCCTACCCTGGTTGATTGGTTCATGGAAGGATAACTACACCGAATAAAAAATGGGGATTGTGATAACCCATAGTAAACCTGTCAACCTGTCACTTTGCTGAAGATATCGGAGTTCCATTGTTTTCAATAGACATAGCCCTTGTTCAACTTCACCATATCCACCCAGTGAGATGTTTCCCAGCATCCCTCCAACCTAGATCCAAAATGGTGGGGTACCCCATGGAAAAGTTGGATAGGAAAGCTTCATAAAGCTTCAATTTTGGAGGATTCACCCAAAAAGATCACCTCAAACGCTTCGGGCTTCAACTGCGACGCAGCCTGGGTCAACATGGGAAAAACATGAAGACGCTTGATATTTTCATGGAAACGGGATATCAATGGAAGAATATCTTCCAGAATATCAATAGTTGGTGATTTTTGTTTTTGTTCTCCAAAGTGAAGCTTAGTCTGAACTGCCATGGATAGCATTCCAAACCTCTCGAAATGTCATGGGAACCTCTCAGTTCCATACCTGCAAGCCATGGCTCACAATACTGTGCCTGGCCGTGTATGGTCCCAAATGGTTTGAAGATTTGGGACCTAAAAGCCAGACTTCTTTGGCATTTTTGAACAATCTATCTATCTATCTATCGATCTATCTATCGATCTAGCTGTCTCTCTATCTATCGGTCTATCTGTCTATCTCTATCTATCTATCTATCTATCTGTCTGTCTGTCTGTCTATCTATCTACCTGTCTGTCTGTCTATCTATCTATCTGTCTGTCTGTCTATCTATCTATCTATCGATCTATCTATCTATCTATCTATCTATCTATTTATCTATCAATATGTATCTATGGATCTATGTATCTATGTATCTATGCATCTATGGATCTATGGATCTATGTATCTATGTATCTATGCATCTATGGATCTATGGATCTATGGATCTATGTATCTATGTATCTGTGCATCTATGGATCTATGGATCTATGTGTCTATATATGTATCTATGTACAGTATCTACGTACGTACGTACGTTTGTCTGTCTGTCTGTCTGTCTGTTTGTCTGTCTGTCTGGCTGGCTGTCTGCATGCATGCATGCATGTGCATTATATATATAATTAGTATTATTATTATGATTATTACTATTATTATTATCATTGTTGTTGTTGTTGTTGTTGTTGTTGTCATTGTTATTGTTATTATTATTATCATTATTATATATCATTATCATTATTATTATTATTGTTGTTGTTATTGTTGTTATTGTTATTATTGGTATTATTATTATCATTATCATTATTATTAGTAGTAGTATTATTATTATGTACATATACATTGACCCAGAATTTCAGGAAAATAACACAACAAATTGGAGCCGCTAGGCTGTCAGAACGAAGAGATGAAGCTATCCTGGTGCAGTTCCTTCAAACGCTACAACATACTATTTCACTATCTCTAACCTCAAAATGTGATTTTTCGGATTAGTGTTTTCCACAGATCAACATGGGTGTGGGTCATTTTGACCTTGTGCCACAATTTTCGCATCACAAGAACGAACGGAATGAACTGGGATGTTCACGATGCTTATCTAAGACCATCTAAGACCATGTTTGGGGCATTTGGTTTTCGAAAGAATTGACCAAAAAAAAAAGTCACGCCACGTCGCCACGTTTTGTGTTCCAATTCCCAGCGCCATTTGCTCAGTCCCCTGGCATCACACTCTCCAGATTTGTGGCGTTGGACTCCACATGTTTCTGCCAGGCCTCGTTTGTGGCGTTGTCGAACCCATCATTTCACGGAAAATAACCCATCAGACAGCTGGTTCATGGGGGTCCCCATCTGTTTTCCCATATGTTTTCCCATTCAGCAACCGTTTTCTGGAAATTGGAGGACCTAAGGTTCCAGCTCTCCAAACATTTGCGTCATCTTCTTTTCCTGGATCTGGTTGCGCCAACGATTGCACAGCGTTACATCCGTGGACCCGCAACGATTCTGTTCATCCATTTGGGTGAAACAACTTCGAGCCACAGATGGGCAACCAACAAAAAATGGACATCCACAAGCCAACTGGAAGTTTTAAGGGGAAAATCAACGAGAAATGTAGGTTTTCATAGGAAAATCAACGAGAAATTTTGGGGAAAGAGCGTTTTCACCAGCTTCGAACTCAGGATCCCAGTCCTCTGAAACCCAGGTAGCCTCCCGGTCACCGATGAAAACCAACATCACTTTCCGCATGAAATGGGGTATCAAAACTGGTGTGATATGGAATGGAATGGAATGGAATGGAGAATCAAGAGACTTCATTGTCATGATATTTCACCATTTTTTTGCAGCACAGTCTTCAGGAGCCCCAAAACCATCCGTTACCTGCCTCCAATGGGTCTCGCTCCAGACGTCAACCTGGATGACCCAGCTAGTTGGAGAGTAACCAACTGCTAGCGTAACCTATCTGTAACCTGTCTGTAACCTTCATCACCTTACCAACTTCCGTAAGCCATAGGCCTTATGATGGCCTCATAGCCACACTTTAATGGTGATGAATTTCGGTGAGTTCCAAGTTCCAAGTTCCATGGATACCACTCCCATCACTGGGACACCCTGCCAGACCAGTGAAGCAAAGTTCCGTCTCAGCAGTGCCTCAAAAATGGCGCCAAAACTCGGGTCTTTCGTGGGATGGAAAACAGGGGATATCCTCGAACGTTAAATTGCCAGCTGTTTTTGTTGGCAAAGCGTTCACTGGCCTAACCCAGCGAACTTTGGCTGAAATGAACTGATTTTTTTTGTGAAAACGACTGAACTTCGATGGAAATCCATACTCAGCCATCCAGTTTTCGAGGCCCTGATGGCATTGTCCCCTTAATCCGTAGATCAATGGAGAGCCCAAGTGCGGCACGCACTAAGCGCCCGGCCACCCGCATGTCCGGCTGGTGATACAAGGGATGCAACATTAAGACCTTGCTGGGTGCAGCCACTGGGCTGTTGCTTATTGTGGGGTACCATTTTAGCAGCCAATGACATCACATTGACATCACTATTTTGCTGGAACATTCCAGTTTTCAACCAGGGTTTATGTGGGGTTGACATTGCTAGACATACAAAAAAACAGCCATTTTGGTGGATCAACATAATCTACAGTTGGGTTGGTTTTGAAAATATGGTAAGAAAGTCTAAAGTAGTTCTCCAAAAATCTATGACACCTATCAGCTGTTCCCATTCTTTGTTCGCCATAAACCAATATAAATCCTATGGTCCGCTGAGAACCCCCACGGAGAGTGGAAAAAGACATCGGCAAAATGATCTGGGCAGGATCCGCTCACACCTCAAGCGACTGATGGCCAACTCAAGCCATCAGATGATCATCATCCATGGCCATCCATGGCCATCCATGGCCAACATGGATCAGGAGTGGCCACTTCTTCCTTCGTTCCCAAAAAAAAATCGTGCCAAAACCAAGGTGCTGAAGTTCTGTGGTATCACCCTTGATATCACACAGGGTTCGCTTCGCGGTTCGCTGAGCTTCCAAACCATTCTCTCAGGTATTCGATGGCCGACTTTCCTGGCGTCTGGTATTCGATGCTTCTTTCTGCAATCTTTCAGGTGATGGAAAAGTAAAAATATGTAAAAATCCTATTAAAATGTGCTACACATTGCTAAACATTCCTGTTCTATCTGTTCTATCCTTTTTAAAGGATACCCTCTGGTAAACATACAAAAAGCTATTGAAAATGGCCCATAGAAATAGTGGATTTACCCATTGAAAATGGTGATTTTCCATGGTTTTTTGTATGTTTACCAGGCCGGGTATCTATCCAGGACTCGCCCCGTCTCCGTGAAAAAATCGGTGTCGGACGTCTGGCAGGATCTCGGCTCAACATCGAGTTGATCAAATCCTGCCGTTGCGGCAACCACACCATGTTTGATGGTCTATACCATACCCCATAAAAATGGTGATGACTGGGGGATGGGATGGTTTATTAATGGCATTGTTTTAACCACGTGAGTCGATCAGCCATGATTAGCCATGATTAGCCCACATGTTTCATCATGTTTCATCATGTTTCATCATGTTTCTGGATGAAGCACATGAATTCACGGCTCGCAAAAATGTCACCAAGGGGAAGCTTTCAGACTTTCCGGCGGGACGTTGGCAAGTTCCGTCAAGACCCGCCGGAGTGCCCTTTTTCCCAGCCACTCTCCTGCATGTCACTGTCCAAACCAGACAATTTCTCCTGGGCTCAGTGTCACCCCGTTCCAACTTCAAATGACTTCAAGTTGGGGCTTCACCATTATTTCATGAAAAAAATCACTGTAGTACATATGTCACATCATTTTTCCCATGAGTTCTGTGAAAAATTGCCCAAAACTCCACCGCTGCCAACGGTCGAGGCGCTCGTAAGTCGAAAGCGCCTTGCCGATAAGCCCTCAGTTGGGGCCTGGGCGGATTGCTGTTGATGGGGGAATCATGCAGAAATCCCATGGTCAAAACAGGCACCGTGGTGTTACCTGGGACCCAAAACATCCCAAATTTCCCATGTAAAAACAACAAACAGTTACCCAAAATGGGATAGGTAAAAAAACAACATCATTTACCCTTAAAACATGGGGTTTTCTGGTTTTTACCTATCCCAAAACATCCCAAAATTCAAAAAAAGGTGTCAAATCAGAAAATGAACCCTAAACCCAAATGGATCCATTAAGTTGAATTTGGGGGTGGCAGCTAGCTGAGTTCGTTTTCCACCGCGCTGTGGTTTTGATCCAGAGATGTCTTTGATCTGGCTACTGGCTATGGATCAAAACCTGAAAAAAAAAGCCGGTAGTTCACACCAAAATAGATGGTAGTTATGGATGTTCATGTCCTCAGTCACATTGCAAGTTAGAGGTTTTGACATAACGCCATCTATGTACAAAGCCACTCTCGTGTCAGTGACGAATGTAGACGTAGGGCAGATAACCCTCCTGGCAACTGCCAGGTTCTGGAACCGTGACATTCACAGCGACAAATGTACCAAACTAAGCTGTGTTACAAGTGTGGAAACTTCAATAGGGATACCCTAAATCAAAGAAATGAAATATAGATGGATTTTCCATTTATGATAACGATCATCCATTTTTTTCGATGGATTTTCCATGAAACCATCCAGTGAGGCTGCCTCTCGCCAGTCCACCTCAACCAGCACTTCACCACGCCTGCACAGCAACCAGCACTTGAATCAAGGGATCCCCAAGGGATCCCAATATCCAGAAATGGCTTTACGGTTTACCAGGTAATACCACATTTTTACAAATTCACCACCATTTTTGGTCGAAAAAAATTGAAAAGTCCTGCAGTCCTGCTAGTTGGTCAGGAATAAAAATGGACGTTGGGAGGTTGGAGTCGGTTCAGTGGTGCTCAACCATCCTATTGAAAGCCATATTGAAAGCCATATTGATGTGTGATTACGCTACAACTATGCGCATATATATATATCATATATGACTATCCCAGTTGAAGTGTCATAGTTCGTATAGCTATCACTAGAACATGTTCCAACTGGTCCAAGTACAGTAATTATATACCCTCCGGTAATTTAAGGTAGCTATGGGAAATGGTCCATTTATGTCAATGATTATTCAAAAGGGTGATCAATCAAAGCCACAACTTTCTTTACCAGAGGGTAAAAACTGATTCAGCCCATTATCACTCATATATAACTATAGCTCAATTGTCATAGAGTTATCACTTAAATACGTTCCAACTATATAGAGTAGTTCATAGTAGTTGAATGTGTCTGAAAATAGGCCAACTACCCGGACCCAAATGGTCGAGTCTTTTCTATGGTCATTTGAGTGGGAAAATGGTGATTAAATATGGTGCTTCACCATGATTAACCGTCAATTTTTTTTGGGTACCCTCCAGACAAACCACCATCCTTTCGACACTGAAAAGCCTCATCGTCAAGCTTGCCAGGCTACTCACCTGGCACCACTTCGAAAAAACCTGTGACGGCCTTGACAACTTGATTTTCAGGATATGATTCTGCTGTTTATATGTGAAAATTGGCCGAATGATCCCGCAAAAAGCACGGTGATTCCAGGGGTTTCTTTTTTGGGGAGATCATACGTGATTCCAGACCCGGAACGGGATCATTTGCCGAGACTGGAATGCTCAAAACACCACTGTCATTCCATGCAATGCTTGGCGAAGAACGTGATTCCACAATGGATTGGAACAATCCCTTGTTGAGCCACCATCAGTGGTACCCTAATACCCTTCAGTGTGACATGGCTGGGAGATCCCAAATGAAAAAGAGGCGTCCAAGAGGTTGCACCAGAAAGAGTTTCCCAGAGAAAGAGATGTCAAACAACGGCTTTGGGAACTGTGTCGCCACATACTGCGTTCGTATAAAAGCATTGGACAGCAACCGGCAGAGGTGGTTTTCATGTGGTGTGTAGTATATACAGCCAGATGAACCAGTAAGTTTGCGGCCATTTCCAGAACCATCCCCAATTTCGCCGGCAGTTTTTTCCATCCAAAATTTACCATGGAGTTCACCTAAGCGGCTTCAAAACAGCACCTCCAGTTCAGCCAGCGTCACCAGCCGAGCACCTGCACCAGCGTAACCATGAAATGATAGGTATTCCATGATGTTGCCCAAAAAAAGGTGGGAAACCCCCAGGTTTTGATCTTGCCTAGTGGTCAACAAGACAAGAACAAGATGGTCAAAGGGTTTCAGTCCGGTTAAACATCTTTCAACATCCATCACCTGTGGTTAGTTAGTTTTTAGCAAAACCAACCAGACCGTCCTGGATTGATGCTGGATGTAGTTACCACTCATTTATGGCAAATTTGCAGATGGTGGATCCATCCATGACATCAGCTCCCTTTGCTGCAGACCCACGTGCCTTTGGCTGCTCTCTCGGCAAAGGCCTCAACGGAAACAGAAACTGCCATTACCACTGTGCTGGAAAATGTGGGAATGGTTGGAACCCCATAAAAAATGGTGATGACTTTGGGGGATGGTTTACTAAGTTTACTATTTAAGCTTTCCCACAATACATCATATGAGAATCATATGTATTCATATGTCAGGTTTCTGGCGATTCATAGCTTCCTTTGCGCAGGATTCGACTCGACTCCAAAAGTGTCCACTTCGCCACCTGCCTTGGTGATAAGGTTGGAGGTTTCAGACGCGAAGCACAGGTTGTTCCAAAACACCTGCACTGGGGAAAATCAGCCCATTATCACTGGGCTTGTCAATGTCCTTCAGTAATTACTTTATATGTATATTTGAGATGTGTATACATATATATATATAATTTATATATATATATATATATAATTTATATATATAATTAATTTATGTATATATACATAGAATTATATAGAT
>Ga0126342_10003585_pt1 | contig 25765 bp, 20 predicted proteins | sample Cyp1metagenome_FD_92528 | JGI IMG/M metagenome (GOLD analysis project Ga0126342, IMG submission 92528) | Coral microbial communities from Lord Howe Island, Old Settlement Bay, Australia - Cyphastrea 1 metagenome | ecosystem: Host-associated > Invertebrates > Cnidaria > Coral ... | reverse complement strand
TGCGCCGTTTTTGTGGAATTGCGCCATGTTTTCTACATTGCGCCATTCTTGTGGACTTGCGCCTGATTTTTTTGTAGGTTGGGAATGCGCCCGAAATTTTGGATACATGAGTCTCTAGGTATGCCACCCCCCAAAAAAAATGCTTACAAGGCTGCGTTTCACCTCGGATGCGAGGCCCTGTTTTAAGTGTTCGTTGTTTCATATTTGGTTCACCAGTTATCCAGTTGGGATGCACATAACTATGGCCCTGGCCCAACATTTATGGCCGATGAAATAACTCTTGCAACTAAGGCGATTTTCTACACCTTTTATATAAGCTTTCTGAGCCACTTAATTAATGCCAGTTATAACATGTTATAACTGTGAAAATGGCTCCATTTTTTTTTATCACTTCTATCCCCATTGTCTGTTTATTCCCAGAATTCATCAGTGATATTCCCATATCAGTGAATTTCCCATCATGTTCCCGTAACACTCATAATATCAGTGAAAACAATCAGTGATATTCCCATAAATTTCCCAGAATATTTTTCAATATTCCCATAATGATGGACATATCACTGATAAATTATTAATATCACTTGTAATATTATTAAATATCCCGAAAATAGTGATTACTGGTTGGTGGTTTCGAAGGTTTTTATTTTCCATTTCATATATGGGATGTCATCCTTCCCATTGACGAACTCATATTTTTCAGAGGGGTGGCTCAACCACCAACCAGGATTATTAGTGAAACTGCAGGCCCCCCCACCTTTTATCGAGGCGTGGTGGGTGCCTGTCTGCTGGGTGCCTTAGATCCAAATCTCTCGGCGGAGGAGGCGTTGGACTTCGTACAGAGTGGCTACAGCCTGAGGCGCACGGAGAAGTTGGGCGATTCGACCAGTCGAAAGCCATGCAGATATGGCCCAAGTTATACCAGTTATAAGTACAGAAAGAAATCCCCATTTATGGTTTAGGTAGAATCCCATTGAAATAACCAATTATAACTAATAGCCATGGCCATTTCACTGTGGTCACGTAACCCTGTAGATTTGGAGATATGATGGACATATTACTATAGGATATACATCTGTAGTCTGACTGTTGGTGATTTCAGAGTCTCTTTTTATTATTATGTTTGCAGCTTTCAACCTGTTGGTCCAGTTGGTGAGATTTATGACGCTTTGACATGCGGACAGAATTTTTTCCCATTTCGCCCATCCGAAGGATTTATAATCAGATATCGATCCTCATCGTTGCTGGTCAACCATGATGACATCATGATATATCACATGATCTCAAATCTATATATGTGTGCAATAAAATGTAAATATATATATATATATATATATTTATAGCTTGGATAAGCCATTGTTTTCTTAGAAGTCCAACATGTTTTGGTTCTTTGCTGTGCAAAACCTACTCTTCGGATTGCAGAGATAACCGCAGGGCGAGCGCCTTGGACGTGGGCGCATTGTCACGCAGTCCACAGACGCCTGAGCAGCGCGACTTCGTGCGGAGATGGTTCGAACAGACGAGGTGACGAAGTAGTTGCTATACAGCTTTTAGATGATTCCAGGGACTTGCTTACTGACCAATAGTATGCGTGTGTATACGTTTGTATATATATATATATATACATTATACAGATGCACTATATATATAATATATATAATATATATATATAATATATATAATATATATATATATAATATATATATATATATATAAATAATATACAATATATAGGGCTATCATCATTCATGGATCTCCGTGGTGTCAAATCCTCTTAACAAAGCAGTAAGGAAAGGTTTGAACACTAGGTGATCAGCCTTGAGGGTCAAACTTTGTTTGACCGGGACACCCATGATATTTCTAGTTTTGAATCTATAGGAGTTACCAATAGATTCACTATATTTTTAGTAACTCTGCAATAGCATGTAATAACAACTTCCCTGATTTTTAGTAGCTGACTCTGCAAATCTATTGGGGGTGTAATTAGGATCAATAGCGATGCAGTGGGTTATCTCAACATAGCCATGTGGCGACCTGGCTCCATTAACCTGGCAATTTGGGGGGTTGAGACGCTATAGATCCATGTGTTGGAAGGATACTTCCTAGATTCAACTGGGAAACCCGAGAGCCGACTTCCCAGCTTGTGGTTACGGTTCCAAGATGTTCTAAGTATTTATACATTCCATGTGCCCACACACACACACCCACCCACCCACCCACCCACACGCACACGCACACGCAGATACACAAATGCACGCAGACATAAATACATACTGTATGTATAATAATAATAGTAGAATTAATGATAATAATAATGATGATAATATTAATAATAGATATGTACAATTGCATGTAAGATGATACTGTGAACGGATTGATCTAAATCCAAACGTGCATGAGCTCTACAGATTTGTTGCCTTTCACACCAAGTGGTTTCACGCAGTGTCGGCATCTGGGCACAAAGGCCTGCCTGGGTGCTAAGGTAGGTTCTGGGCAGAAACAAGCTGGTCGATGCGTCCATGAGTCCAGAAAGAATGCGGGAGGGACCTGAACCAAGAGGTGTTCGTATGTTTGTGGAGATGTTGTGACATCCTAAAGCACAGTCCTGTGTTTAGTCTCCAGCATTCCAGTTGCTATATGAGAGATTTGAGTTGTCCAAACGGTGGAAGGCAAAGAAGTCAAAACATGGTGTTGATGGAGATTCCGACTCGTCGGGTCTCGCTGATGTCTTCACATCTCTTGATGCTGTTTTTATTTCCCAGCCTATATATATATATATACACATATCAGTGAAGAGTGGCTTTGGGCTCGACTTAACTTGCCATCCCTACATGAGCAGAGATGGTACCGGCGCTTGACCTGTGCTGCGCCGTCGCAGGAGAAAGTCCAGCAGAAGGTGGTGAAAGAGTTGAAATCACAGATGGAGCCTCAGAATGACCAGGAAACCCATCACGGAAACCGTTGCAGTGAAGGGCCCTTAACAGTTGTAAAACGGGATTAACTCCTATAATTCAGGCTATATAATGTTATATATATATACACATCATTTCATCCAGTTCTAACTGTTAAGGGCTCTGGCTATAACTATGGGTACGTCAGCAATGACCTCACAGTGACCTCACCTTTGGGGAATCCCCGATGGGGTGCTCTACAGTGAAATGTCCGTGGCTATTAGTTATAAGTGGTTATTAACCTATGGGATTATATATACATTCTATAAATGGGTGTTTTCTTAGTACTCATAACTGGTAAACCTATGAATGGGCTTATTAACCTATGGGATTATACCTAAACCATCAATGGGGTGACTTGTTTAGTACTTATGACTGGTATATAAAGGGCCATAAGTGTAAGGCAGGATTGAGACATGATTATTTTTCAAAACCAAGATTGTCAGGGAAGAATATATGAGAATCTATGAGAATCTATGAGATAGGACATGGGTTTGTTTGAAGATGGTAGCCTCAATTCCAACAGACATCATTGATGGCATGTGGCTATTTTTTCACGTGTATGCCATAAACATGTCACTTGAAGACTTGAAGGGATTTCCAAAAAAAAACAAACATTCAACCCCAATTCCCCTGATCCCAAGTTATTTGCACGGAAAGTGCATAGAAAGCGGCTGTGCAAACGCGATCTTCGGGGTCCCAGAGTGCGTTTTGAAAGGTGAAATGGGGATGGTTTGTTATGGTATCCTTGCAGATTGACAATATGGCTTTGTTATGGTTTGTTTAAAAATAGATTACCCCAAAATCCAATGGCGAATCATGAAATTATACATTACAATGGGTAATTATATCCCATTCTCAGACAAAACCCACTGATGAGTTGATAGATTTTCAACAAGAAAAATCAGGTTCTGACCAAGAAACATCAGGATTTTAGGAAGATGCAATAAAGATTTCACCAGCAGAAACATTGTACAAGGGCGCGTAGGAATATACATTCCATTGTTCAAATACGCACGTGCCATCTTCATGAACACGTTCCTTAAATCTCATGATTACCTGTGTATTTCCATCATACTTTGAGTCATAGAGGTTTCCGTTAAGTCATGGAGATAGCTCAGATATTGAAACCTGTATATAAATATAAATAGAAATATATATATATATATATATATACGTTTCCACATATATATATACATAATTATAAATATATGTTATCCATATATATATATATAGTACCCCAAGTTATTCAGTCATGGATGACCATGACTTAGTAAAGCCAGAAGCTCGCCAGGTTGGATCAGCGGCTCACGCACTTGGCCTGTCAGGTGGAGGAGCAGCACTCCGCAGCTCGCGAGGGAAGATGGGATAGCTGGAAATCATTGGTTAATCGACTGTTATGAAGCTATTACCCTCTGGTAAACTAACAGAACTATGGAAAAACACAATTTTTAATGGGTAAATCAACTATAAATGGGCAATTTTCAATAGCTATGTTAGTTTACCGGAGGGTAATTGAGGTCCAAAAAGCTGGAAGAATTGAAGGTCCAAAAAGCTGGTATGAACCATGTCAATCCCCCAATAGCTGGAAGGTCCAAAAAGCTGGAACAAGGATGATTTTTCCAGGGATTTCGTTGGATTTCGTTGGATTTCGTGAACCCGGATGACTCCCCCGTAAAAGGGGTTGTTCAACTTCGGTGTGTGCTGGAAATCCCTACAGTAACCAACAGTGAAATGGCCATGGCTAGTTATAACTGCTTACTAACCTATGGGATTATACCTAAACCATAAATGGGTTGACTTGTTCTATATTGTTAAATCTAATGTCAACCCTGGATTAATAAACCCCAAACGGCTGTTTAATTGGGAAGGTACCATTTCAGTATCAACTCATAACTATTGGGGGAATACCCCCTAATTAATAAACCATGGTTTTGTAATCCGGGGTTGACATTACTTATAACTGGTATATCAAGGGCCACGAAATGACCGATACGACACTTCGCTATCCGATACGACAGGACGTGGCTCGCAGTCAAAGCGCGCTGCAGGCGGATCTTCAATCGCTGGTGCCGTCCCTGGAAGATGCAGGGGTTCATACGGGTCACCACCGGTGACCCTGGGGGATACAATTAACGATGTGGAAAGCCTATGGTTTCCCGTTCGGAAACTTACAAATGGCGGGTTATCATGGTTATGTGGATGTTTTTGTGGATTGTTGGCTAAGCACATGGGAATCGAACTGCAAAAAACATAAGGTTTTTGGTATGGGCAGGTTACTTAAGAAAACACAAAAATGGTTGGCGGGTCGGATACTGTTGAACCATAGAAATGAGATGCTTGTCCAAGGACAACTATCTATATATATATATATATTATATATATATATATTTGGGTGTGGTTTGAAAACGGAAGCGAGGTTTCCTTGGTTTCAAAAATCGGAAGTACCCCTGAACATGTTTTTTCTCTTTTAAGGGATTTTATGGGTAGCAATTGTTCAGGTCAGAAAAAACATCTTCTAACCACGATTTGCATTTGGAGAGAGAACAGTGAAATATGCAGGAATTCAAGAGGACGCAAACGACATTGGGACAACCTTGTTTTTCTTTCTTGGTGATTGGTGACTGGGTAACCGACTGGGTAACCTGTATTGGGATACTTTGGGTAAATCATGGTGGAGGCTGTTGTAGAATTCATTAGACATAACCAGTCCAGTCGCATGCGTATGAATCACATTTATCGGGATAAATTATAACGACATCACCGTTCTCCCGACCCCTGGAATCATGGGTTTTTATCGAAAAATCATCCCCAAGATAGCCGCAACTTTCAGGTGAGTGATTTTTTTCTTAGCCAGATTTATATAGTCCAATGAGTCCAATGGGGATTTTTCATCAGAAACATGATGAGTTTTTTAATTTTTCTGTATGCAACATTGAAACTATCAGGTTTCTTGTAATTTGTGGTTTGTTTTTAGGTGTTTTTTATGTTGGCAGATGTTGGCGCCGGCACTTCCGCATCGCAAATGGAGGGGCGCCCCTGGTGGCAAAGTTCGAGGTTTCATCTCTCAGGCTGACCGCATGCTTCGCCAGCAGGCTGCGATGCACCTGTGACAAGGCGATCTCGTTGTTAAACCAACGAGTCACGTTGGCGAGGGCTATAGCGGCTAGACAGATTGGCCGATGGTTTCCAATTCTCCCGTCAAAATTGCGGGAGTTCCACTGGCTATGAAATCACACCGCTCAATCTGCGGCTAGAAAGTGAATGATTCACATTTTTTGTCTGCAGGTTGTCGGAGGAAACACAACTGTATGTTGTTAACTCCATGCCACTAAGAATCGGCCGAGCTACTATGGTTCTGAAATAAGACCACTTAGATTATCCCATTCCGAAGCTTTCAGCAGTTTTCAAATCTTCAGCCGTATTGTCACCAAACACATGGCTAGGGGATGCCATTGCTGCCCAGGTTGCACCTACACACACACACCCGCGCGCGCGCTTTAATTTCCAAAGTGATTGATGGTAATTGATGACCATCCCATCTCCAAGTTTCTCAAAGTTTCTCTTAGTCCTAAGTTGAAATTGTTTCTTGTTGGCTTTTCATACTATATGGATCTCGACCTCAACCACCAAGGTGTCCAAAGTGCAGCGGCCAATGGATGCGGGTGACTACGAGATGGCTCTTAGGCCACCGAAGAACTTTTTCTGAACGGATTTTGTAGCCCAAATTCCTGAACATAGCAATGGAAAATTGCCATTTATAGTGGATTTTCCCATGAAAAATGGTGATTTTCCATTGCTATGTTAGTTCACCAGAGGGTAGCCCAAATTCCTTGAAATCTTCAGAGTCGGTGCCCATACCAGTCTCAAATCCCAACTTGAAGCGATGGGTTGCCACAGGAAATTGACCAGCAACATGGAAGATATCCGATCCTTGATCGTCAGGGGCTGAGAATGGCTGTCAAACCTTTACCGTGAGGCAGTCGAAATGATGGTTCGTTTATGTTCGTTTGGCTCGACTTGATCCTCGCCTTGCTTGTTGGCAGATTGGGAAAATTGCAATCTACAGTAGTTAAGGCCATTCATTAGTTATAACTGGTTATAATTGGGATTATAGATTCTATAAATGGGGTTAGAAGTACTTATAACTGGTAAAGGGCCATAACTGTATTTGTTTGATGTTTGGTTTTTGAAATGGTCTTGGAAATTGCAAGGTGGGTGCCCCTCAGCTAATCACGAAATGTAGTTCTTGTGGTGCTATCTTGAGTTTTACTATTGGGAGTAAATGGGAGGGTGGCACCCGTTTATACGTCCGAGGAAGCAAGGGTTTATGGATGTTTATGGTACATGATCCCATTATCCTAATTAAAACTCCCCCAAATGCTCCTAAATATATGTAATTCATGAAAATTCCCTATAGACTCTATGGTTTCAAAGTTGGGAGTATTTAATAAGGGAAGTGATTATATCTACGACTGGATGTCTGGGTAATCAGCCATCACTGGGGCGCCTTGTACCAAGGCTTCGCCCGTGTCGCCACGCAGAGGTCGCTTCCTAAGCCATGGGGGACCCCCAAATCCAGTATTGAACAAGGTGGTGCCCCCCAAACGTTATAAATTTATTTATAAACACCATTAACTATAGATATATCACCTATAAAACTATATAGTTATTGGAGTTATAAACCAACTTAGCTATCTAGGGGGCACCACCTTGAAGGTTTTGGGGATCCCCAAGTTCAAGAACACCCCAGTGCTGAATAGTGACGATTTTTTTTTAATAATCTAGATGTTTTGTTGGTGAATCTTTTACTGTAGATGTATTTTTACAATATGAACTCCGTGTTGCGCCGTAGCTGGTGCTTTTGGTGGCTCGTTATGGACTAGTTATGGACAGATGATCTCTGTAGTCCCATCCCCCGTAGAATCTTCAGCCCCTTTCTATGGTCCCAAATCGGTACAAATCCTTAGACCATGGGCTTTTGGGTGGTTTTTGATATCACAAAAATAGGATTGTAAATGCATGTAGTGTGTGATTGTCAGTGTTGCAAACGGAGTTGGCGGCTCCGGAGTTCGCTTAGCCGGTTAGGGAGAGCCTCAAAAGAAACGGTCGGATCGGTTGATCGGTTTGGGCAGATCTCATGTCTTTCTTGACATGATGACGAGAGAGGGCAGATAGCAAGATGTTAGCAATCGGACTGTAATATCAAGACACCAAAAAATATTTAGTGACGCCATGCTTGACCTCCTTTGTACCCCCAACAGTCATGGCATTTTGTAGATTCTTGAGATCAATGGTCCAGCATATGGACAGCAAGCACCTATTCGAAAGAAGTTTCATGTTGCGATCGGGACCCACCTCTGACATGCAAGGGAACATGACAAGAATCCCCACAGCCCCCTGGGGTTGCTGTTTCCGTATCATAGGAATGAGAGGTGGAAAAATCACTTGGAGCCTTCAGGAGTCAATTCAAATTTCCAAACGTGGCTAGTAGCTGTGTTGTAAGGCCTTTTGCGACGACGTATATACAGTTCCCACTTGGTGATCATGGATCTGAATGCAGCCATGTCAGGGAACATGATGTTTGAATACGGTTAAAGGTTGGCGTCCCCCTTTGTTCAAACAAGCCCAAGATTCAAAAATCCAAGATGGAAATTATTTATAATTACCGTCTTCACATCCGTTAACATACCATGACTATGTTTTCGGCAGTGTGAATGATGTTTGTTTCACCTACGTGTTTATTATTCAGTTGATATTCACTGCCATATATGACTCAGAAACCATCCAAGCTTGCGTTTCCAAGTCAAATCCTTCAGGCAGCCGGGCCAGTAGTCCAGGGCCGCCCGGCCCAGGCGCGAGATCGGTGAATGATGTGAATGGTAGGTCAATTGGATTCAATTGGCGATTTTTTTTCATTTTCGAAGGCTGACAATGGAAGACAACATCACTTAGCACATCTTAGCACCGGACAACAGTGGCGTCAGTTGTGGCGTCAGGATCTTTCGTGGGTCAAAGCTCCATGTGCCGGGGTTGGAGTCGGCGGAATCTTCTTGGAGATGGCACGCAACTCCCGATACTTCAATCTGACTCACCCAACCCAACAATACCCAACACATATAGAATGGATTTATGGTAGATATATCACACTCAGATGGGTTTTGAATCTACTTCAAAAACAAAAAATTGGAGATATCAGTGATACCAGTCCAGACGGCTTTTTCAATAGACCAAACATGACCAATCAGTAATTTATATGTTGTGGGGGGCATCATCAACAGTATCCATTGATGAACTTTTCCAATTGCCAGGCCGTGGCACGAAGCTTCGCCAAATGCTGCAGTTTCTTGAACCTGGAGGAGAAACAAAAAATATAGTTACAGTTGAATCATCTATAAATGCTACATTTTCGATAGCAATAGCTATGTCTATGTTAGTTTACCAAAGGGTAAGTGCTTGTATCAAGGGCCTACTGCTTGAATGCTTAAACTATCTTAAACTAAGGTTTATTGAGCTGGGGTGCAGTGGAATCATGATAAGTGGGGGCCATATTTCACCATAGTTGTAGGTGCCCTATATCCCCAGTTACAGTATGGTGGCTTAAAATTCCATACTTACTATAGTTCTACTCATGACAATTTGCAAATGTCTATATATATAATATATTCAATCTTGTTAATAGCTTCAACTGCACCCCCAAGTAGTTGATGCACCCAACAATCTGAACCATCTGCAGTTGCTGGGGCTGCACCAGTTGGAAGCCCATACTGGACGATCGCACCTTGCTCCGCAAGCCGCCAGAGGTGGCCCGCTGATTCAGCGATGGCAGAGAGAGTCTGCACAAGGCAGCCGGAGCCCGGAGGGCGGTTGCCATTTCGCGCGAAGCGCCGCGAGAGGAAGTCCGGTTGGTCATCTCCAAGCGCGGCCTGCGGCCAAGCTCCCTCGCAACTTTGATACGTGGAGCGTGAAACCCATGGGGTTTTCCTGGCAAGGTGTACCACCCCGGCAAGGAATGGCAAGATAATTGCCTTCCCCAGGGGAAGCAGTTCTGAGCCAGCAGCTGGCCGGCTTGGAGATCTTGGAGGTGGGTGAAGTGGATCAAAAGATCAAAAGATCCAATCATCCGAAGCACCCGTTCTGCGAGACACTGAAGTTCTGCTGTTTGTCAGGTTTGAGTCCCTCTTCTTTGGCCAGTGAAATTCTCATGAGTGTTTAGTTAAATCACCATTGTTTCTGGTTCAGTTAAATCCACATTTGTGTTGGTTTACCGACTCTGCTAATCATGGCTCATGTACAGATGATTTACCTATTACAAATGATGATTTTCTTTAGCTATCTTAAATCACCAGAGGATAACCTTCAACAACTTGGCTGTGATAGCCAAATACCACATTGTGCCACGGTCAAAAAAATACGGATTGTACACCCATATTTGGGCGTGGTTATCAAACCATTTATTATAGGGCTTTACAGTATATACGCACTCTTAGGATTCCAAAAATTCGAATGGACCACAACCATATACCATATTTTGATCATCACACATATCAACTTGGCTAGATATCATGCATCCCATCAAATATGTCCACTGGCTATATTCCGTTTCATGGTTTATGATACTGTACTGAGTGGTTTCATCATCACACGTACCAAGTGGACATTGCGTTATGGTTTCTCAGACCCTCCCAGTGCCTGTAACAATTGCTAAATGTCCCAAGTCAGAATGGGTATATTACCACATTTTTCTGGGTAATTAACCACGATGTTTCCCTTTTTATTGGTTGGTTGATAGGGATTCCCTTCGTGTATGCTAATATTCCCCAATCTATTGCCCCCTGGATTTTAGCTATTTTGGATCGCATGTGCACAAGTTGTCCTTTCTTCATTCAGCCTCGCCATTGCTCAAGTGGATATCCCCATTACATCACCTTTTTCATCCCAAATCCTGTTTTCTATCTCCGTTGGAATAGCCAAAAAAAATACGTCAAAAACTCTCAATTTTTATCGTCAGAACATGTCGTTCGAACTCTCCAGCTTGGGATGAAAAAAACACCAAAAACACCATGAGAATCGCCATGGAAATGATCAAGTTATACTTACTCGTGCGTCTGGTACAAGGTGGTGCCCCCCCCCCCCAGTTGTAAATGGGTTATAATCCCATAAAAAACTATAGTATAAAGCAACTTAGCTAACTATGGGGTAACACCTTGTAGGGAATGGATGGGTTGCTGGGGGTTGCTGGGATTAGTATTATTAATGATGAAATGGATCATTCCCGAAAATTCCCTACGTTTAGCACCATGAAAGGTATATGATGTTAAACAACATAATGACCCCATTTATCCCATGATAAATATTCGGTGTTATATCATCCCAGCATGATTTTTTCAGCCATTATGATGGTGTTATATTATACCATGATAAATCCCATTCAAACACCATGAAACATCCCATGATAGATCCCTTGATGAGCCCCATGATAATCATGATATAATTCACCATTCAATGTCATCGAACATCATCATTAAATCGCCACAACATCTAGGGCAAACAGCACCAATTTTTCACATATGGCCCTTTACCAGTTAGTACTAACAAAACCCCATTTATGGAATGTATCCCATTGACAACCAGTTATAGCAAATTCAATTTAAAAACTATAGACATATATATCTGATTGGTGGTTTGGAACATTGTTTATTTTCCCCAATAGTTGGGATGATGATCCAATCTGACTTTCATATTTCTCAGGCGGGTGACTCAACCACCAACCAGATATGTATTGAAAAATCATGCTTGAAATCCCATTTACAATTTAAAACAAACATGTTCTGAGAAATCATGTTCCAACCATCTTTTCCCCAACTGTTAATCTAACCATGCCATGTACCCATCCTTATTACCCAACAATTTCCATTTATTCATTTTCCATGATTTTCCAGTTGGTTTCAAATTGTAAGTTATTATAATACAGTAATCAACCAACTCTTGGGATAAACATATTCTGGTTGGTGCTTTGGAATATTTTCTATGAACTTCCATATATTGGGAATTTCATCATCCCAACTGACGACCTCATATTTTTCAGAGGGGTAGGTCAACCACCAACCAGTGATAGATCTTAGATTTCATCAATATTTGGATGTTAAACTATGACTTAGGACATATTTCAAGACTTACTATATCACTAGATATATTTCAGAGGGGTGGCTCAACCACCAACCAGATATAGTTAATGAATGGTAGATATGGTTATATCTATATAGTTAGTGGTAGATAACTATATCTATTTTGTAACTATATGGCCATTTTGGAACCATAGCAAATTGGATGTTAATGGGGCTTTATATTGCCAATATATTGGTTGTTACCCTCTGGTAATTTAACATAGCTATTGAAAATCACCATTTTTAATGGGAAAATCCACTATAGATGGCCATTTTCAATAGCAAACTGTTAGTTTACCAGAGGGTAATCCCCAACTGTGAATCCTCCTCCGCCGGACCCGAGGCCTGCGCCAAGTGTGGCAGCGCCTTCGCCGCGGATGCCAACTTCTGCCGCCGCTGCGGCGCCCCGCGCCCTGGTGGACCCGGACGGCCGGCGGCGCAGGTGGGCTTGGGACCTTGGGGGCTTGGGGGCTTGGGGCTTGGGGGCTTGGGGTGGGGAGGGAAAAAACGTTGGGGTTAGCATGGAAAAATGATGAAAAATCATGGAACAATGATGAAACATCATAGAAAAATAATGAAAAAGGATGGCTTTAACGGCGAAATCGGTCACTTAGGTCGTTTTTGCAGCAAAAGTGGTGGTTTAACATGGTTTCACCGTTTCACCGACACAATTACCGTCCAAAATGATTCAACCAGCACAAGCGGGACTTGTCGTCCATGAGAAATTGGATTTCATGTAATTAGTCTGGTTTGTACATGTGTCAGTGTATTTGTTGAATGGGTTCGGCCCTTTGATCACGATGAACAATCCGTTGATCAATTTGAGAAGTGGGCCAGAGAGCGTAATCATCATTGAGAGTTTGTTGGAAAATTCAATGGTCCCAGCCACGATGAATTTCCTGGTTGTTGGCATGTCCACCAAGGGAACCGAAGGCCAGATCAGAACGCATGAGGCAATGACTGGGCCATAAAGCTGCCAGCGCAGCTCCAAAATGTCGAACGTGCAGATGTGAACCAGACAGAAGCGAAGGAGAGCAAGAATCCAGGAGCCAGTGAGAAACCATGACGACCTTGTGAGATTTCTGAGCTGAGTGTCCAAGTTGCCTTCAAGTATCTGTGAGTGGCGCTTGTTAGTGTTTGAATCTCCTCAACAGAAGTTCTAACGGAACAAGAATGAAGGAAAAAACAAAAGTTTCCACATGTTTGCTGCTTCTCCTTGTTCCTGTAGTGACACCAATGGATAAGCTCTTGATTTGGGATGAATTGGGTTTGAAAATTCATGGAGTACTCAAAAATCCACTGGTTGATCACGTTGATCATCATTTTACCATGCAAAAATGGCCACGAAGGCCGGTTCGGCCAAGAAACCTCGCTCCACCCGCTTGGCTTGCGGAAGTATGGAGGGTGAGGTAATCTCTGGCGTTTTTTACGGCACAGGGCAGAGATTTTGACTTCTGTGTATGGGTCAAGTATGGTCAACAAAAGTGTTGGTGCATGTTATGACTGGTCTGCGTATGAGTGTTCTGTGGTAAAGTGGTGGTTTTCTGTGGTAAACCCAAACATCCAACCGTAAAACAACCCAGACCAGAACCTTGAAATGGTTTCAAACATGGGCCCTTCAACAGAGCTTGATCTAAATACCTCCAATATTTTATGATCGGGCCAAGTGAGATATTCAGAGAGCCATCCAGTTCAGGGATACCTAAGCACTTGACCCATAGCCATATTGGTATGATGTTGCGCGTCCCAGATGGATTTGTTTGGCAATCAATTAGTGGGGCAACTACAGCAGCCCCCAGATAGAAAAGTATATAATATCCTAAGTGAATGTCAAGTTTCTTTTGAATCTTTTTGGTGTCTCTCTCTCTCTCTCTCTCTACATATGTAATTATACATATAATATATGATATATATAATATATGTATAAATACACATATATGAATGAAAACATGAATATTAGTGACAACCATTCTTTGGGGAAAGAAATCGCTATTAGGGTAAAGCAACTCTGCAGTCGTTGATGTGTTTCACCCAGAAATGGCTGGCCGATTCTTTATTTCGGGTGATGCCCCGCCCACAGTGACATTGGAGAGTGAAACTCATTGCTGTGGGCCAAGATGGAAAATCTCATGACGGTGCTGAATATGGACTTGTGGGCTCTTCTCGGATAACCCAACTCCCACGATTGTTGCTATCCCTTCTAACGCACCGTCAAAACTTTGGGAATGATTAAATCGTGTTTTTTTCGTCAACACTGGGATTTCACCATGACAAACGATGATTTTTTCATCAACGTCCTTGGGATGGTCAGCATGCAGCAATTCATTAAGATTTCTGGATGGACGACCCGCACCAGTGACGGGATGCGACAAGTGGATGCTGGATGATAGGCCATGGGCAACCTTACGTTCATGTGACCTCGTCCAAGCATGGCTGGTTGGTGGAAAGTGGCTGTCTAGAGCTTGCCAGATGTTTTTCAAGCCGTTCTAAACTTGATTCACCTTGGTGCTCCCACGGAGCGTATTACTATTTACAATATGTTTTTTTGTTGAGTGCACGCACATGTTTTTTTTTCGGATCACAACTTTGGAGAGTCAACTGCAGGGTACTGGTCGTTCATCAGGAGCATGTTGATTGGGAAAAAATAGGACCAGGTATTCTGATGAAACACTGGGGATTTAATATTGGATATAACATGATATAAGCAACAATATGAATTGAGTTTGTCCGAAAATGGGGTATATCTAGCCCACAAAAAAGTTGCAATTTCAATGGCGAAAATTATGGTGGACATCTGGAATTTGAATCAATGTTCACATACAAACCACTCAGTGGTTTTAAACACTTCTTCTTTTTCAAACCCTGCGATGATTCAAATTGACTCTCACATTTTCGGGCAGGGGTGAAATCACAAGCAGAATCATCATCATCATCATCATCATCATCATCATCCAGCCTTGCAGAGGTTGCAGGTTGCCTATGGACATTTTTCCAAGATTCTCAAAGCATCTCTGACCGCTGCAAAACCAACAGAAAGCGGGGAACCGCGGCTGCGGCTCGTGTCAAAGCACAAACGTTTGAGGATTGGAGGCCTCTCCCCATTGCTTGGTGGGAGGCTCCACAGCTCTCAGGTGGACCACCTGTCCACTGGAACCTCTGAACGGATTGTGCTGCGAGGTGTACAAAAATTGGGTGCCGACTGCACCAATGATGTCTTAGAGTGCGGAAGTATGACACTTTTTGATACATCAGATCTTGTAGTGACAGTATGTATGTAACAGTCATCTTTTGTGTTCAACTATAGTGGAATTTCTGGACCAAAGAGAGCTCAGGGCGACTTTCATCCTCCAAATCAGAGGTAGCTTCCAGGGGAGTTGTCAATCGCGATGCATTTGGGATGTTTCTGGAAGAGTCTTGGCTCAAAGATCGGCTTATACAGTAGCGGCTCGGCTTATACAGTAGCGGCTCGACTTGCATCACTCCCGATGAGCGACTTGCACCTTGTTCACGCCCTTGGTTTGGACGCTCCTCCGCGAATGCACATTGACCGTGGCCCAGCAGCTCCAATCTTCGTTCCTCGGTGGAACCGTCCGCCTGCGCCCGTGGTGCAAGGAGGCAACGGTGCTGGGCACGTCAATGTTGTCGAGGCCAATGTCGGCGAGGCCAATGTCGGCGCGGCCAATGTCGGCGAGGCAGACCTTCAGTCCCCCGCTGCGGCCCCCGAAGGTCCCGCCGGCGACGGCGTGGGATCGTTGGTTTCTGCAGAAAGCAGTGGTGTCCATGGCACCAAACCGGATGATCCCCCAGCGCAGCCGGAAGATTCCGCGGGTGCAGGTGTGCAGACAGAAGCGAAGGAGGGCAAGAATCCAGGAGCAAGTGAGAAACCATGAGGACCACTTCCGAGCTGGGTGTTGACGATCAGGAAAAGTTGCCGTCAGTGTTCTTGAGTGCCTTTTGAATCTGCTCAGAGCATTTTAAACCGAATGAGAATGAAGAAATACAAACAGTTTTAACACCTTTGCTGTTTTTTTCTTGTTCCTGTAGAGACATCAATGGATGAGCTGAGGATTTGGGTTTGCTTGAAGATATGGTACCCAACAAAAATCCATTGGTTTATCACGTTGATCATCATTATTTTCAGTCCAAGGCTTGGCCAAGGAAACCGGTGGCTCATCCGCTATTTTTTCCCTCGATTTGCTCAACTATAAAAGGTGGCGACAATTCGATCAGGAAAGGCTGCTTCCAGTGTTTTTTTTTTCCTGGCTAGTGCTTGAATTGAGAACAATCAGTCTCATCAGCTCTGGTTTGTGTTCATGTATACTAGGTATACTGACAGTGACAACATGCAACTTCGCCACTGGAAGCATTGTGAGCCCTGCTTCGGACTTCGGACGTCATATTCTTATATATTCTTCATACTTCCGTATACTCCCTCCCCTAATCCGTTCATTGTGAGGGCCTATTTAGGGAGATTGAGGGAGGCACGGGAAGCAATGATCTCGTTGGATTTGTCTCGAAATTGGGAACCCCACCCCACCCCATGGTTTGAATTACTTCGAGTGATCCCGACCAACTGACATTAAGAATTCTTACATTTGATTTGACATTCTATCTGACCTAAATGCTAGCATTCTATCTGGCATTTGACACTGTATCTGACAAATATTTTGACATTCTACTTGGCTCTTTTGTCTTCGATATGACAGTTTATTAGACATTCTATCTTGCATATGTTCTGACATTTTATTTGACACATACCACAGGTATGCTGCCGTTCTATCAGGCGTTATTCTAGCTGACATATATTCTGCATGTGATTTGGCATTCTAGCTCACGTATGATATTCAGGCGTTCCATCTGGCATTTTATCTGGCATTCTGACACTCTACAGTTGTGGCCATTTATTAGTTACAACTGGTTATAAATGGGATTATACATTCTATAAATGGGGTTATAAGTACTTATAACTGGTAAAGGGCCATAACTGTATCTGACATTTTACGTGTACTTGACTTGACAGTCCATCTGGCATACTATGGTGGAGCCCAGAGAGCAAAGGCATGTTTTTTTTCCTTCGGCAGGGGCAAAATCTGCATCCCGTTTTTGTTCTGGATATCATTGGGGGATATTGTATGATATTGTGGGGTGCAGAATTTTGAGACATTTGTTTTTAGACTCTGGGATGTTGTCCGACAGCTGCGGCCGCACATGGAGAGAATCGCGGCCAAAGACACTTGAGTAGCTGACGTTTGAAACGATGGGTACGTGATCAGTACACCCCTCAAATTCACATGCAACGCAAACAATGAACATGGCCAGTCTGGGGTTCCACGCTACGTTCAAGGGGTGTATCCTTTCATGAAGTAACATATGCAACGTGGCAAGACACCGCCTTCCTTGATGGTAAGGAACATTACACAGTAAACATGGGCGTCATGGGTGGTTGATTCATCAAAAAGGGGTATGGACAGCGATCATTTGATAGGGATTATAATAACAATCATACAATGGGATGCCCATGCGCCACTATATCTTGTCAGTGGCTCATATGTTTATTGCATGAGGAGTTTTGCCTTGATTCTTAACAAAACTTTGTGTGTAGACTTTGGCCGTGCACGCCTCTGATATAAGTGGCTGCGGGACATTTGGCCATGGGCAATTGCCGCTGGTGAATATCAAAAAAGGTGGAAGTTATGCGGGGTCCATCCCCACCAAATATTTTTTATCATAGGTTTTACGGTTTTAGCATGTTTTAACCATCCCCGGATAATCAGGAGAGAAATTGTCAGCATCAGCTCATCGTCAGATTAAAACCCCTTCACTCGGAGGTCGGTTGCCTATGCAAATCTCACACAGCGACCATTTCGTGCAGTGGTCAAGCGAAAAAGTGAAGGTGACATTGTTTCAACGCGTTGCAGTAATGTACACGAATTTGGAATGACGGGGCGAACGAGGTACTACGATGTCAATCAAACATGGCATGATTTGGTGGAATTTTGGTGGAATTTATGTGTTTTCAAAGGCGTTCTATCCATCCAATGACCGCTGCAAGACCAACAGGAAGCGCTACATGAAGCGCAGCAGGAACCTAGCAACGGAGACAGCCGTTGCGCTCCTGTGCCATCACAGCTTTCATTCAGCCCACTTCAGCCCCATGCTTCATCCAGACTCTCAACTGTTGACGAGCCTAAATCTGTTTTTTTGAAGCATCCACCCCAAGTACCTCTGGTTGGGAGGCATGCAGTGTGCTCATAGTGCGCGATCCAACGGCGATTTAGTTCGGTGAATTGTAGTTCCGGCGTGAAAATTTGGGGTGTTTGGCTGCGATGCGAAGTCATGGAAGCCAACAATCCCAACAACGGAACATCCAGTACTCAAGTTATCTTTGTGATCTAATTTTCGAATATTTTCGAGGGATGATTTGTTTGGTGCCTCCTTTGACATGGTTTCGATGTTAGACAACCACTTGGCCAACTCCATGCCAATGACACAAGTTTGGTTGCCGATGGTCGCCGATGTGAAGACACACCAGCAGGTGACCTTTTTGAGCTCTGACGGAGTTTGCAGGAAATCTCTATATGATGAGCAAACATATGATGTCCTGCATTTTTTGCGAACTAAATTAAACCCATCCATTGGTTAAATTCAGGGCTATCTTTGGTAAAATTTAGGTTTGTGATGTTTTATGTTCACCTTTCCAACTGTAGATTTATCCACGGTAGATCCACCCATTAGCTTCTGGCGATAGGCAACGACGTCTCCATGCCTTGTGGGCAGCGTGGGCAGCGTCGGCACCGGCCATGCCTCTCCCGGCAGCTTCAAGCTGGGGCCCAAAGCATTGGGATTGAACGAACCCCATCCTGCCAATATTCAAACACCCCTTTTCTACTCTGGATGGTTGCGAAATCCTGCATCACCAAAAGGATGGTTGAAAGATGCTTACCACCGTTTTCAACTGGTGATTCGGATTTCGCAACCATCCACTGTATGTCCCAAATATGTGTAAATATGTGTAAATCTTTTATATACTAAGCCATGGTTTCTGGGAGGGGTCTTTTTCTGTTGGGGGGATGGGACAGGCAAAATATGAGGGTGTAACCAGCCAATAATGGTGCGACCAAATCTTCGTCCAATATGGTTCTTTTAGTTGAATATGCAACGTGGTCCCAATTTGGAATGGATGAAAGCTGAGACTGATTGAAGTGGATTTGATGTATGATATGGATTTATGAAAACCAATGCATTTGGCTGGTGGTTCCAGATATTCGTTTTTGTTGTCGCCCGTACGCCGTAAAATATTGGTAAACTTTTCGAAACTGACTAAGATTTATCATGATTTATCAGGTGTATGATGGGTTGCAACCACCAACCAGCGAGGTGTCGACCACAAACATACTGGGATCTGGGGGGTTTAAGTCTCATGTTTGTTCAATCAATGTGGATAGATCTCTTACACTCAATGCACTGCATATCTTTGAGCGCATCCTCTTTCCATGTTTCACCAAGTCTCAACCCCGCGCAACTCCTCTCACATGTTTCCTCCACAACGACACTCAGGTGGCAGATGAGATAACGAGAGCTGGATCAAAGATATATCCAGCCCCCGAGCCGCGACAAACTGTTCACCAATGGGAAATCCGCAGTGATTTGCGGCGGTTTGTCTAGCCCAGTCGACGTGCAGGAATGGGGGTTGTATGGGCTGTGTGTGTGTTTTTTTTGGTACCGAGGTAAAATCAATACACCAGCCATGTAACATCATGTAACATCCAATATATCCAGTGAAAAAAAGACATGGCCTTTTTAAAATCGGATAATTATCACATCTTCACGTTTTTTCATGTTCCCAATGGTGACCAGCTGACATGGCAAAGTTCTGGCTAATGCGCCTCTCGTCTCTCCGAGATTTGGAAGGACGTATACATTGGTTGCGAGACAGCACTGCGAAAGTTGGTGCTTGCAAAATGTCGCAAAATCATGGAGAAAGAGAGAACGAGAGAGAGAGAGGAAGAGTTTTCTGAGATGTCTATATATTCATCAACACATCCAAAGTATGGTATATCAAGTGTAATTGTATATAAACAGCAGCCGCTATCAATAGAAAACAATATCAATGCTTCATTATCATGAACTAAAAACAATGAAGAAAACCGTATGAAATGGATTGATGATCATCCCCCAATATGGGCAAATCGAATCCAACCTATAACAGTTATGTGATCATCTTGTGATCTCGGCTATCCATTGGGCACAGGCAGGCTTCAAGATTGCGGATCTGCTAGCGGCAGGCCGTGGAACGGGCCCCAAAGTGTTGAAGTTTCTTTAGTCATATGGCCATATGGATCCATATGGTCTTTTATCATGTTTTATCACAATCAACAATCAACAAATGAATAAACAAATATATATATATATGGTTTATCACCCAAAATATGACACAATTGTATCCCCACTCTGTGTTTTAGTCATCATATTTATATTGAGTTTCTTGTTCGTCAATGTGTGGGTATGTTTGGTTTCCCATCAAATTTATCTGTGCCTTGCCAAGGATGGACCGATGAACATCTTGGGACCGGATAACCCCATGTCAAGTTCTTCCAACAAGCAGCAAAAGAAAGGTAAAGATGGCATGGGAAATGCAGGAAAGAGAAAAGGGATGGTGAAGGATTGGTGTGTGCAACAAGGAACCTGTGTGTGAGTAAGTTGTGTGTGAGGAAGTTGTGTGGTGATAAGTTGTGTGTGCGGTGTGTGTGTGTGGACCATGAGCTAAACAATTCTGTTACCCGACTGTTACTCGATTAAGTGAAAATGTCCCTGCCTGGAGCGAAAAGCACATGAATAGCACATCAGGCGAAATGGCTAGACGACAGCATAAATCATTTCGACAGACTCTCCGGCTACCTCCTCACACGGCGTGTGAAGGTGGCACCAAGTGCCATGCCTACCACGCAAAGTGAAGGTGGATGTCGCCAAGTGCCACGCCTACCACGCAAAGTGAAGGTGGATGTCGCCAAGTGCCACGCCTGCCGCGCAAAAAGCCGCGGCCTCCACGGCGTCATCTGAGAACCAAGCGCGCCAGCAGAGCACCAAGTGCCACACCTGCCACGCAAAGTGAAGGTGGATGTCACCAAGTGCCACGCCCACCACGCAAAGTGAAGGTGGATGTCGCCAAGCGCCACGCCTGCCACGCAAAAAGCCGCGGCCTCCACAGTGTTATCTGGGAACCAACCCAGTGCCATAAGTGCCACGCCTGCCACGCAAATTGACGGTGGATGCCACGCCTGCCACGCAAAGGTGGATGTCACCAAGTGCCACGCTTACCATGCAAAGTGAAGGTGGATGTCGCCAAGCGCCACGCCTGCCACGCAAAAATGCCACGCAAAGTGGAGGTCCATGTCGCCAAGTGCCACGCCTACCATGCCATAAGTGCCACGCCTCCCACGCAAACTGAAGGTGGCTGTCACCAAGTGCCACGCCTGCCACGCAAAGTGAACATGGACAAGTTGTGTGTGGACAAGTTGTGAAGGTGGACAAGTTGTGTGTGGACAAGTTGCGTGAGGAAGTTGTGTGTGGACATGTGTGGACAAGTTGTGTGTGGACAAGTTGTGTGTGTGTGTGAGCAAGTTGTGTGTGGACAAGTGTGTGGACAAGTTGTGTGTGGGCAAGTTGTAGGAGGAGGAGGCGGGAGGAGGAGGAGGAGGAGGAGGAGGAGGGCCGGAGGCGGGAGTGCAGAACCAAAAACAAGAACCCCACACAAAGATGTGGGGAAAAACACGACATGGAATTCGATTCATTATATTATATATAATATATTTATTATATATAATTACACATGGTGGATTTGTATATATATATATACACCAGTTTTTCGTAGCCATTTTGGCTCAAGATTTCAAAGCAATCTTTGCTTGCTTTCGCGACTTGGCTTTTTTTCTGTGCATCATCTCGGCTGCCATGGCTACTTTCGAACTTGTGCCAGATTTTACGGAATCCAGTGGTGAAAACGGGCCCGAATCCTTCGGTATATGGCAGCTGCAGGAGATCGCGCAGCTCCAGGAGGAGTCAAGTTATGCTTCACCCAGGAATACTTGGACGGCGCGAAGAGGAAGGTGAAGCGCACGGCAGTCAAGTTGGCGTTTTACCTCGCCATCTGCAACTTGGAGGCCTTGGCTTTGTCAACTGACCACGTGGGGATGAGCAAATGGCATCTCCTTTGCTTGATCCTGGTCTTTCGATACAAGCTCTTCTTGGTTCTCAAGCGCACAACAGCGCCTGAAGGCACGAGGATTCCGAAGGAGTCCGACGAGGCAATCCCGTCTGGCTTGGAGATTGATGACACGGACATAAAGTTCAACATCATCACCAAGGAAGCCCTGGCAGAGATGAATGAATGTATACAAAATCTCTGGAGCGGCTCAAGGGAATTGTAGACCCTGCGGATAAAGTTCCGATTGAAAAGTTTCTCTCGGTCGAAAACCTCAGGTTGGCCATGGCGTTGATCTTTTCCCTCAAGATCAACTTCTACCAATCATCGTGTTGGTCAAGGAGAGTTCGTTGGGGTTGGAAGGAAGATGTGGAATTTCGCGTGCAATGCCGACAAGGGGACGGACACTGACCACACCCACAGCGCATACACGGACACTTGGAAGATCGGCCATATCTTCAGCACTTCTGGCGCTTTGGCCTACATGTTCGGGCATGTTACTTTGGCCCAGCATGCGCTTGCGATTGGAGGCATTGAGCCTGACCAGGACCTTGTGGTGAGGATTTGCCAGCCTCCTGCAAGCACGCGGAAGGTCTGCAACGTCGTCGTGGTTGGGCGCAAGATCGCTGCAAGCGCTTATGGCTTGGTGGTCCCTTTTGAGATCATCGACGTCTTTGTCCAGGCCCAGGCATACATGATTGGTGTGGCTGAAATGCCTTGGGCTTACCACATTGGAGCTGGATTCTTGATGTCTGGTGCCATCCCTGGAGAGCGCTTGGAGCAGCCTCCTCTGGATGAGGACATGGTGCAATGGTTTGTGCAGTTTGTGAATGGTCACTGGAACAAACGCAAGGGGCGACAAGCGCGGCGCCTCGCCCAAGCCTGACGATGCTCACCCGGCCAAGATCGAGTTCCAGAATTCGAAGAACAGCATGATCAAGGTCGGTGGTGGCAAGGACGTTGCAAAGGCGATTGGCGCTGCGGGCACCAATGTTCAGACTGGCTGGGTGGACAAAGTGAAGGTCTACTTTGGTGGGTCTAAGGCCAAGGTCGACGCGATCAAGAAGTCCGTGGACAAAAACAAGAAGAAGGAGAAAAAGAAGGCTCGCAAAAAAGCCAAAGCAGCCGGAGAGGAATTGTCAGCAAGTGAAGAAGAGGAGGACGAATCTGATGAAGCTGACGATGGGGCCTGATTGCACGCTATGGTCGCGATAGCAACTTGGGGCGATGCCGAGGACACACGTCGTGTCTAGCGCTTGAGCCGAGGCCGGGGCATTGTCAAAAAAAAAGGAACCTTTCGCACTGCACGTGCGAAAGAATACCCTGTCTCTTTGTGCAGAAGTTTTGCTGCAGCTTTCCGGCGCCAAATGGGCACCCGCTTGTCTGACCCACGGTGTGGCCCACTGGATCCTGTGGCTGTTGAATTGGCTTCCATCTCTGGTCAAGTGGATCTTACCAGGGCTATGAAGCCGGACTATCAGCCGAAGCGCTGCTCAGTCGCAGCATGAGCGCCGTGAGATCATCTCAAAAGGACGATGAAAAAATATACCAGTTTGATCCCTTTTCTTATATCTTCATTGTTTCAATTCTACATTCATGGGTGATGCTTAAGTCAGCTTAACCATAGATATACACATATAATAGTTAGTTAGTTTGCGTCCAAGTTTGTCATTCAGTGTGTGGAGTTCTCTAATCTACTTCGTAATGTCCGCGTCCCCTATGTTGTGGATGATATGTTGATATGTGATGCAAGTGGATTGTTTATGCATCCTATAGGATTTCAATGGATTCAGGCAATGTACTAAGGAACTGAGAGGAAGTGCATGTGCTGTGTGATGCACTTCATTTAATATGCCACATAGTGTAATGCATGTACGTTCAATTAATACAAATTAATAGAATCGTGTACATAATATGTATCCTTGTGTGTGTGCGCGCTTGTGACACAGTTTCCCCGCCAACCATGTTGGAGTGGTTATTTTTCATGGGATATCGGCGTGGGATCAGGTGCCTCTGTCAAGAATCTGCGAACAGCAGGGTCGGAATGGGACTGGTGCCGGTGCCAGAGGTTGTTAGCTAAGTTTGTTTATGATGGTTGATGGCTATTAATACAACTCAGGTTGTTAGCTAAGTTGGTGTATAACTATTAAGAGAACTCGACTATTTGGGGTTATTTTCGCCAAGCTGGTACCTACATCGGAGACAGCCTGGCCGCCTGGATTGAAAAAACCCACAGAGTTCTGGCGTGAAAATTTTGCTGACATCCCAGCTGGGTCAGGTGGTCTCCCATCTGGTGATTTCACATAGCGAACTGGAAAATCCCTTATCAATGGAGGTTTTTAAAGCTGGGAAAATCATCGAACTAAATGGGCCATGGTTCCCATGGCTATATGTCAAATAACCAGGGGGTAATTCATGTTTGAAACCCCCCTTTTTTGAAGATGGTGAATATGGTGATGGGTCAACAACCCAAATGATGTATATCTCGGGGATCAACATCATTGACCACATTCTGATGGTCACAGTACCAGGGTCTTGATCCATAGCCTTTTGTGGGATTGCCAGGAACGGGGCACCGTCAGATCATCTCAAATTCAGAGGGTGACTTAAATTTTGATCAAACTGATTCCTCCATTACTTGATGACCATTGATTGGAGCATACCTCATTTCTGCCCTAATTTCTGCGCTAAATAGTTTGACTAGTTTGATTCCATCCCCCATGTGTTCTTTGAAGTTGAACTGCAAGAAACTTATGTTCTGTTTACCCAGGTAGGTATCCCCCAATGGGAGGTGCCGTGGAGGTTCAAACCAGAAATATGTCAGTTATTTCTATGTATTGTTCTTCTGTATGGTGGTTCTCCCCTTTCTTTATGTAAACTCTTGATGAACATGAGATTCTTTGGAACTGGTTGATCTTCAAATCCGGGATTTTTATCATGTGTCCCCATTAAAGTCGCCATGTTTGGCTACACCCATTTTCAGACACACCGAAATTTCATGTACGGTACTTATCGTTTATATACCGTATGTTACATTTTTCTCATATCATATCCCCTTATTGTTTTTTTTAGATCCCAATGCTATTCCCAAATCTTATGGTTTAAATTAATGTGTCAAATACTGTAGGTCTACATAGATCCAAAGATGTATATATATATATATATATGTATGTATGTATGTATGTATAGACATCCCATGATATTATCATTCTATCCTCATAAACTGGCTGGGTACCATCCTTCTAATTCACCTTGTCTGACAGTTGCTCGTTGCCAAAACCGCTCGCCAGCTTCACCGATACGGCCTCCGTGGCGGCTCTGCGGAAGCTGCGGGTGGACTGCCGCGGGGGGATCAAAGGCGACCAGGTATGGTGGGCCACCTGATTTATGTTGGCTTTAGATGGATTAATTAGTAGTTATTAATAGCAAATATATATATATATATATAT
>Ga0126342_10003584_pt1 | contig 25767 bp, 22 predicted proteins | sample Cyp1metagenome_FD_92528 | JGI IMG/M metagenome (GOLD analysis project Ga0126342, IMG submission 92528) | Coral microbial communities from Lord Howe Island, Old Settlement Bay, Australia - Cyphastrea 1 metagenome | ecosystem: Host-associated > Invertebrates > Cnidaria > Coral ... | reverse complement strand
ATAATAATCGTTTATGGATGAATGAATGGTCACATTATTTGGGGGGTTCGGTTTTTGGACCTCCTCACTGGACCTTGTTGACCTAGTTGACCTATAGGGGGGGGGGTTTATTAATCCGGGGTAAACATTATAGGGATCCATTGGGAAGAACAGAAGCAACAAAACAGAGCTGGAAAACCACTTGAAACAAAATATGAATATCAACAAAATGCGATCACCCTTTGGTTTCATAAAGAGGATCGACTGCCTCCAGGCTGAAATGGTGAGGGCAGTACCTTGTCGGCGGCTTCCGTCTGGCAAGTGGCTAATTGCATCCAAGTTCTCCTGGTGTTTTTCAAGTGACTGAATAGATCCAAAGAGCCACATTTCGTTCCGGCATGGACAGTGCGTTTGGAAATTTGGCGATCCTGGAATTGCCGAGTCTTGAGCAGGGTAAGGATGCCCGACATCAACTCCTGAATCGTAAGTTTAGACCATGGCGAAGAGCCCATGCTGTCAAGATTCACCGTCACAGCAAGTCAATGCAGCAATTGCAGTACATCGACAAATATCTAAATATCGACAATGGCTATGCAGCGCCTCAGCTTGCTCCGGGTCCAGACCCCTACGGCCACTTACACCAGTTGTCTCCTGAGCACAGTTTCACACAGACGATGCAGCTCACAACTTCCAATGTCTACTGAAACCAGTTGCAATGCAAAATACAATTGAATTGCGATTTCTTGCGAAATCCAGCATGTCAAAATAATTCACATATGCACTGATAGATCTGATAGGTGTGCACTGGAGATTCGTGCAATACAATTCCCAATGCACATGACATGTGTATGTTTTTAATATTAATAACATATAACATGTGTATGTTTTTAATATTAATAACATATAACAAGCACGTACCCTAAAATTGCAACAAAAATGTAGTTTATAATAAAAACAAAATAGTGGAGCGTATACATACTATATAATATGCAAAATATATACATACTGAATATAGACTATAGATAATATATGATATGTGTAACACATTGCAACAGGCAGGCTCCATAGTATATAAAATGAATAGGATATATGATGTTAGACATTGTATACATTATATGATATCTCATATTTTAAAATCTACAGTAAACAGAAACGATGCAATCACATGATAGATAATCATATACAGTAGTGGCTAGTGAAACATATACAGTATACTAAAGCAAAATCAAAACAATACAAAACATGGTATACTATGAATATCTTAATGAAAAAGAATGTAGTAGAATATAATATAATATCAAAAAATAAAATATATGATAACAAAATATGATATGATATGGTTTGAAATATTAAATAATAATAATATATATATAGTACAATATAACATAAGATAATATAATATAATTCAATTTAATGTATTATATAATATCATAAGATATGATATAGCATAGTCTATTATAGAATAACATAAAATTTATAAAACAATAAAATTAAAACATCAGATAATATATTTTAAAAATATATATAATATATAATAAAATATAATTTAATAAAATTTAATATCGTATAATATAATATAATATAATATGATACATTTTACTACAACACAATACAATATAATAATACAACAAAACATAGTGTGATAGAACCTAACATTACATTACGATATACAATATGGTACAGGATGAAAAAATAATTTAACATTGCATAACAAACAATAATGTAACATAAAATAGTATAATATAATATCATGTAATGTAACAACATACAATGTAATATAACGTTGTGTAGTGTAATAAAAATATAAAATTGTATAACATAATGCAAGTAAAGAATATAAGACATGCCAACAACATATCATAACAATGTGCAAACTAACAAAATAGTCAAATGTAATATAATAATACTAATAAAAATAACAATAATATTGTTGGCTCTTGCACATTCTGAGGAAACATGTCCGCATTCGTCAAAAGCTTGCTGCCGAAATGTGGATGTCCTCTGGCAATCCAAAGAAATCACCAGGTTTGAATCGCAACACCCTCTCCAGGTCAAAAGCCACCCTGCGGGGAAACGGTGGGAGGATTAATTGTGACAGCAATGCTTCACAGAACCACAAGAATGGCTGTGGATTGTATCAGTTGAGTCGTCTAAGGTCACCCGATGTCGCGCGCTTGGAACAAAGGTGGTAAAGAAAATGCACCAATGTACCAAGCTTTGGAAGGAACAGCTGAAGAAAACTTAAACGAGATGCAGCCCACGAACCCGAATGCAGTCACGTAGAACTCTCGTGACACAAGTTATTTGAACAGTCTTGTACATGTTTCCCCTTACCGTACCAGTGCACTGTAGACTGTGGAATGCGAAAGAGGGTGGAGTGCCAAGTGTGGAGGTTGGAGAATAAAGTGTGGAGTGTGGAGGTAAAGTGTGAAGTGTAGTGTGTGGAGTGTGGAGTGTAGAGTGTGGAGTGTAAAGTGTGGAGTGTGTAGTCTAAAGTGTAGAGTGTGGAGTGTAGAGTGTAAAGTGTAAAGTGTGGAGTGTGGAATGTAGGGTGTGGAGTGTGAAGTGTGAAGTGTAGCGTGGACAGTGTAAGTGTAAAGTGTGGAGTGGCAAGTGTAAAGTGTAAAGTGTAGAGTGTAAAGGTAAAAGTCCAAAGTGTGGAGTGTGGAGTGTAAGTGTAGAGTGTGGAGTGTAAAGGGTAAAGTGTAGAGTGTTAAGTGTGGAGTGTAAATTGTAGAGTGTAAAGTGTAAAGTGTAGAGTGCAGTTTGGAAAGTGTAGAGTGTAGAGTGCGGAGTGTAGAGTGTTCAGTGTGGAGTGTAAAGTGTAGAGTGTGGAGTGTAAAGTGTAGAGTGTGGAGTGTAGAGTGTGGAGTGTGGAGGTGGAGTGTAAAGTGCAGAGTGAAAAGTGTAACGTATACAATATAAATATAAATATAAAGTATGAAATATAAAATAAGAAATATAAAATGTGAAATATCGAATATAAAATGTGAAGTGTGGAGTGTAGAGTGTGGAGTGTACAGTATGGAGTGTAAAGTGTAGAGTGTGGAGCGAGGAGGGTAAAGTGTGAAGTGTAGAGTGTGGAGTGCGGATTGTGAAGTGCAAAGCATTAAGTTTGTGTCGGCGCCTTGTGGGCTTATCCTAGAGATTTTGAATCTTGAAAAAATGCAGCATGTAAAGCAAAAAATGCATCCTAAAAATGCAAACAAAAAGCAACTGCAGAAAGAAATTGCAAAAAAAAACATAAATGCACAAAAAATGCAAATGCAAAAACGCAATGCAAAACAAATATAAATCAAAAAAACTGCAAGTTCAAAAACGCAAATTGCCGAAAATGCTTTTGGACACCCGCTTGATTCACATTTAGGGGGCGTGCAGGATATGCAGTCTCGGTTGCCTGGTTTTCATGCATTCGGGTTCTTGAATTTGCCTCACATGCAATCTGTGCAAGAATGAGTTTCAGTTCGGTTTGGGTTTCTGTCCCTGCATCAACACTTGAATGGGCACATAGATTTTCAGGATAGGGCTGGTGGTTGGCACAGCCCCCCAGCCCAAGTCCCAAACGCTGCTTTTCGGGAAAGTGGGGGCTCATTTCCCAGGGGATGACCCTACCGAGGCCCATTTGTTTCGCTTTTTCTTTGCATTTGTTTTGCTTTTGTTTTTACCTTGTTGCTTTTTTTTGCTTTTTTATTCTTTGCTTTTTACCCCAGTTTTTTGCGATTTCTTTCAAAAAGTATCCAGTTTCGGAGGTCCCCAATTCGGATCGGGGACCTTCCCTTTCGTCTGGTCACCTGTCCACTTGGCAGGCGTGAGCCTCAACATTCGGCGTTCTTCTTCGGCTTCACGGGTTCACCTCGGACCTACTTTTTCAAGTTTAATGCTTCCTTTGTCTTCTGCGCAGGTTTCACTACCTTGTCCAGGCTAATTTGTTGTTTCCATGTGTGCTGCATTTGGCACTTTCCCTTTTCCCTGGTTGCATTTTATCTGTCTATATTCTCCACATATCATGTCGCCTCCTTCCAACTTGCACTGGTTCCTTCCCTGTATTCTTCATTTGTCAAATGTGCCCCCTTCCAAGTTGCATTTACTCTTTCTATTCTTCCTCTATTTGCAATTTTTGCCTCTTTTCAACTTGCATTTTGCTTTCTCATTTTTTCTGCAATTGTCATGTGTGCCTCTTTCAGATTTGCATTTTCCAAGTCCATTTTTTTGCGATGTTTCTCCTTTTTTCAAGATGTAAACATCCTAGAACAAGCGCAATTCGACAGCACAACGTTAAGTGTAAAGTGTAGAGTGTGGAGTGTAGAGGGTGGAGTGTAAAGTGTGGAGTGTGGAGTGTAGAGTGTGGAGTGTAGAGTGTGGAGTGTAAAGTGTAGAGTGTAAAGTGTGGAGTGTGGAGTGTAAAGTGTAGAGTGTGGAGTGTGGAGTGTCATCACATGTCACAACATGCCACGCAGGCCACGGATTTTGCACATTGTCGCCACTTGACACAGCACTGACAATGGCATTCGCAAAAAACACGCAACGCGACACGTCTAAAGTGCTGCGCCTGCCACGCAAAATGACGGTGGAGGTCTCCAGTGCTGCGCCTGCCACGAAAAGTGCAACTCGTCGTCTGAAAACGACACAGAAGTATTGCCCCTGTACACAAAGCGACTTTCGACACGTTTGCAGACACGTGACAATCTCACGAAGATCACGAAGTGCCATGCCTGCCACGCAAAACATTCGAAAATGAAAGGTTTTGCCGTTTTCCCCATAGACACGGCGACGCTAGAAGAAAACCAGAGAATCGAGACGAGACATGTTGGAGCCTCAAGACGAGCGTTTCGTGCGAGACTTCCTCCAATTTTCATACTTTGTAGCTTCAAAATCGATGTTTTTCTACGAGTTTTCTCATGAACCTCAAAATTTGCTACCTCAAAATCGATGTTTCGTGCGAGGCTTCCGTCAATTTTCATCACATCTCACAAAATGCCAGGCCTGCCACGGAATTTGCACGTTGTCACTACTTCACGCAGCCCTGACATTGCAATTCGCAGAAAGACGCGCAACATCGCGCAACACGACATCCACGCAAAATGACGATGGTGATCTCCAAAGTGCTGCACCTGCCACGAAACATGCAACTCATCGTCTGAAAACGACGCAAAGTATATTGCACCTGTCACACAAAATGACTTTCGACGCCTTGTGAAACATGTTGGAATGTCACAAAGTGCCACCTGCCGCGCGAAATGAGGGCACACGACGTTCGAAACCGCCAAAAGTGACCCCTTTTGCAGAACTCGCCATAGGCACGGCCATACGGGCCTCAAACGACCGCCCGCGGACGGGTGCGGACGGTTGCGAACGCAAACGCAACGTCGAGCGAACACACCCTCAACCCCCAGACCCCCAGAGTGAAGCTGGAACCCTTGCTACGCATTCGGGAATAAAGAAGTTGACTATATTGACTACACGCCGTGGTCAAAAAAGCTGCGAGTCCATCATTGGAGATGCAAATTCAGCCACATCTTGGATCATCCACATATCATGCGGTACCAGCACTCTGCAGCGAGAATTCTGAGCAACTGTGATGAAGAACAATGTCTCTCCCGAAGATTCGCGGAGGGTGCTGTCATCTCTCATAGAATTTGACGATTGCGTTGACCGCTTGGTCAGGGCTCGGAGACCAAGTTTCTAGGCTTCACTAGAGCGTTCTCTGGATTAGGCAACCTTTGGCCCAATGCAAACAATTCTCAACCAAGCCGCTTCAAGTTCTAGAGTGAAAGGTTGGGGTATGTTGGGCAGAGGCAACCTTGTCTTGGCAACATTGACAATGAGCTCTTGGTGACTTCCAGAGTGCTATCTTGGAGGCAAATGCGTTTTGCTCTTGATGCTCTTCATCCTTCATCTGTGCAATGAAGGAGCCGCACGCGTTCCACATTGTGCCATAGGTAGAACGGAAAATGGAGCTTCTCATCTGTAGCTCCTGCGCCAAGAGCTTTTGTCCTTTGCAGCCCACAGAATGACTCGTGAAGAAATGTGATGAGTCAGCGCAGGGCATTCTGGCCATTTCTGGCCTTTGTGCGGCCTGTGCAGCAACTCAGCATTTGTCTTCTCCACCCCAGGACTTGACCCATGGAAGTCAATCTTTACTAGGTACGAGCAGAAACCTCAAAACCAACAATCCTTTGCCCACCGTCTGCGCACAGGTTCGCATGGGGTTATTCTCACAAGCGTCAAAAGCTAGCGACTGTGCGATAAGAGTCGACATATAATGTTAAGGAAGCGTGCAGCAGTTCTGCTTTACATTTGCTGCCCTTCAGGAGACAGCGATAGACTGGGCAACGGTTTGTGGCTGGTAAAGGGCCGTATTTCGTTCGGGAGCAGTTGCGAAGAATAGCTTTCAGAACATACAATAAGGTCGGTGAAGTGAACTGAAGCCTGAAGTCTACAAACGGTCACAATGCAAGATTTTGAGAATCATCTTTGGTGATGAGAAACTCAACCAGTCATGTTGCTTGGAAACAAAATAGAACTACTGCAATTGGCTTTTAACTTTCAACGTCGTCCCTCGGTTTGTGTGTGTTTGTCACAGCAATAGAAAGGGACACATAGCAAACTGGTTGCGTTTGCAAGCCAAGGCATACTGTGAGTATTTCGAGGAGAAGGCCACTTTGGAGGGACCAGACTACAAGGAAAAACCCTGAACGGAATGACCCAAAAGGGCTAACGAAACAGCAACAACAGCTGGGGACTGGCAAGGCGTTTTTTGCCTTCTTGTTTGGCGACATTTGGCTATAATCAGATCTAAATAGGCTCACCATGTTGATCATTTCATCATTTTCTCATCATTCCTTTGCAGCTACAAATAGCACCTGCTAACAGACGGAGTCCCTGCCTCCTCACGGCAGACCTTCTCCCGTAGGCAGAGACAAGGCTGAACATCGCCTTGCGGCAGGCCCGGCAACTGGAGACCCTCTCATCTTAGACAATCCAAGCCATCTCAAAAAAAGAACAGGGCAACTTTATGAAATGTATCCACCACTGTGTGCACACATATTGTGTGCATCTGCGTATCCACAGAGCGAAACCAATACGTATGCATGCATGCATGTATGCACGTACCTACATATACATATATATATACATATATACATATATACATATATACATATAAACATATATACAGATATACATATATACATATATACATTTATACATATACATATATATACATATTTACATATATACATATACGTATATACATAAATACAGAAATACATATATACATTTATACACATATACATATATATATCTACATACCTAGATACATACACACATACATACACACGCATAGATACACACATGCATACATACAGACATACATACATACAATACATTGCATTACATTTCATTACATGACCTTACCTTACATTACATTACATTTATACATACATAAAATCATACAATCATACATAGATACATAGATACGCAAATACATGGGTACATGGATGCATGGATACATCGATACATGGATACAGTATACACATCCATACATGGATATATACAGTATATGTATACATCGGTTTACAGATACATGGATACAGTATCTACGTATATATGTGTACTGTATGTGTATATGTATATGTATATGCATATGTGTGTGTGATGTGTATATGCGTATGCGTATGCGTATGTGTATGTGTATGTGTACGTATGTCTCTGTGTATGTGTATGTGTATGTATATGCGTGTATGTATATGCATGTATGTATATGCATGCATGTATAGACATGTTTGTATATGCATGTATGTATGTGCATGTATGTATATGCATGCATGTATATGCATGTATGTATATGCATGTATGTATATGCATGCATGTATAGACATGTTTGTATATGCATGTAGGTATATGCATGTAGGTATATGCATGTAGGTATATTCATGTGTGTATGTGCATGTATGTATATATATATATATCTATCTATCTATTTGTATGTATGTATCTGTATGTATGTGCATGTATGCATGTATGCATGGCTGTCTGTCTCTCTCTCTCTCTCTCTCTCTCGCTCTGTCTGTCTGTCTGTCTGTCCGTCTGTCTGTCTGTCTGCAGGTCTGCATGTATGTACGCACGTACGTACGTCAACGTAACGTAACGTAATGTAACGCAATGCAATGTAATGTAAAACCATGTGTTGCGTGTATGTATATATAATTGTATATATATATATATGTAATGTATGTGCTTTCTGTATATCATGTACGTTTGTATAAAGTATAAAGTGGAATTATATATGTATATCATTGTATATACACATACATGTGCAATCAACATGGTATATATGTTAATTATTCACTCCGCATGCATACACGGATGTATTTGCATATGTGGTCAAACGATGTCAAAGAGTTCTTACCTGACGGACCTTCACAGTCTTTGCCGAGATGGGCACCTGAAAGCCATCCTCCCCAGGCGAGAACCCCCTCCGGACCAGCGTTGGGCTCCAAACCTCATTGAAATGCATGCAGCATGCATCATCCAGGACCAGAAGACAATGGATACAGCATGCAAAACAAAAGACAAACAGAAACAACTACCAGCATGACTGATTCACAAGAAAGCCCGAAGACCCAGGTCAAGTACCAGAAACTGTCAAGGACTGGAAAACCAAGCTGAGTCGAAACATGAACATGTGTATATTCATTGAAACACAAGAACGTAACACACTATGATCACTATGTATATATAATATATATTAATATATTATATATTATAATATAATATGTATACATGGCTGGTCAAAATTCATAAAGGACGATCCCACATTTTCTGACAATGTAATTGTCAGGAAAAATGCCACGGCGCAGAAAGTAAGGCCGCGGCCTTTGTTAACCCTTTTGCAAAAAGTTCATTGCTCTCTTCTTCCCAGTTGGCTTCCTCTCGAAAGCACCGCCAAATATCTACGGCAAAGGAGTGGGGGGGTTCCCCACATTTCTGCCGCCGAAAGCATATGAACTTGAAGCCAAAGGGAAGGGAACAAAAGTTAGTCTGGAAAGGCGGAAGCATCTCTTCGGATTTTGAATGTGCGGGGGCGGGACGGGGAGGAAAAATCATATAAATTTATATATGGAAAAGACATGAGCAGTTCATCCTACATCCTCTTTTCCTATTGTGCTGATAGCTTTGCAACATCACCCAGCTTCTTATTTGGATATACCTTTGCTAGATGGTATGTATCCAGTGGCGCTCCTTTTGGTGCTTCTGAATACTTAGGGTGTGTAAGACTGCTATGTTGCCTCTGTGTTTAGTGAGTATTGTGTGGGCATCCAAAAAAAAAAGGAACCCTTCGTTTTCTATGGCCCTTGCAACAGTTTGGAGACAAAACCGAACATTTCTGTGGTATTTGCAGCGCTTTGGAAGTGGAACCTCTCGCCAGCAAGGACATTGAACCTGGAAATCTCGCATTCGCATGTTTTGGAAGCATTTTGTGAACATGTTGTGAACATGTTGGAGCTCGACGCTGCCGTTTCAACAATATTTGCAACACTTTTGGAGTTCGAACCGAGCATTTTCGATGGTTGGTTTTAAACTTGTTTAAGATTGGCTCAGGGTTTTTGAGGGTTGATTTGGGGTTATCTGAAATTGGTTTAAGTTGAAGGGTTATTTAGGGTTCGTTTAGGGGTTGTTTAGGGTCAGTGTATGGGTTGTTTAAGGGTTATGTTGTGTTGCGTTGTGTTGGGTCTATTTAGGATTGGTTTAAAGTTTATTGATGGGCGGTTTAGGGTTGATTGAGGCTTGGCTTGGGGCTATCTAAACCATGAAGAAGGGCGGACACGGGGATGTAGCCGTAGCCAACGAAACCAGCATTGGCTCTATCGATCAAGTCTCGCGGCGTGAAGGCATCGCACATAGAAAGTGTATGTATCCAGGACTTTTGATTTTCATGGTTCTGGATAAAGAGCGTGTGTTGCGACTGCTATGTTGGTGCTGTGTTTGCTGAATTCTGTTTTGTTCGATATTGTTCGATACCTTCACCAGGCGGCGTGTTACTATTGGTGGCAGCAGCTCACGCTACATTCTCTTTCTCCCGGGGAAAGGGCCAGGGGGTTGGTCCAAACATGAGATATTTCATGATATTTCACACGTCGCTGGCCGGGGGTGGCCTGGGGGGGCCCAGGGGGCCCTTGACACATGACCCCCCAATACATTTGAAGCAAAGCTCTTGCCTGCTACAGTAGCAAGCTAGCTTTCGTGATCTGCCAAAATGGGGAGCCCCGACGGATTCTGAAAGACTGCTTTGCTGAGTGTGGGAACTCCACGATGCAGCTTGGCTGCGAAAACCGAATATATATATGCGTATATCAAAATACAGTATATGATTGTGGGGTCTTAAAAAATATGCCAGTATGCTACCGCATGCTCTAAGCCCTGCTGTTGCCAATACGATGCCTTTTTGCTCTTGCAGATTTCGATCTTGTCCAGTATCTCGTCAAAGTTTTCATCCTGCACTTGAGACATCTCCTGACATCTGACATCTTTACATCACTTCACGGTTCTTGACTTACGTAAATGTACCTGGAACAGGTATGTAAATGTTGGAGTATCTTGCGGTCCAAAGCGTCTGCGAAAGCACGCTGGCCTGCAGCACTTGTTGCAACTCCAGAAGGAGAAGAACCACCTGGCGACTGTGGACAAGGTCGTTCGGGGATCTGTCACATCACACCATCCTTTTCCTTAAATGCTTCGAGTTTAGAGGGAGGTTCTCAATTTGGCTGGAATAGGTCTGTTGAACAACATACATCACGGCATAGCTTGACTCAAACCTGCACTTCCTCCAAACCGAATATTCACAACGAATTCAAATAAGTCAGAAACAAGTCAACATGATCTAAACATGATCTAAAGAGTCGAAAGACTTGGCTTTGTTGGCACTGCTCCAGAAAGCTGTCCAACAGCAAGCTATCATTTTGCCCGCCAGCAGCCTCCAATCTTTAACATCTTGAGCGTCTATGTTTAAGAGATTCTCCCAGCTGGGCCTTTTCTACATCTCAACCGATTGCCCTGTTGTATTGTTTGCGTTTTTGGCATTGTACTTGCATTTACTTTGGGGTCTACATGTTTGGGGGATTTGGTTGGTTTATGTTGGTTTAAGTTTAAGCTTCTACTCCACTCCTGGCATAAAAACGACTCCAAGATTCTCATAAGTCTATGTCTTCCCTTGAAGGTCCTTTCCTTTTTCAAAAAGGCAACTTTGCTAAAATTCTGCTGTTGATCGACCATGGTCAACCACCCTTTCCCTTTCGGCCTCTTGCGCTGGCAGTTTCACTTTCTGAGCAGGGTAACTGATAAATGATTAGCATATTGATGGCAGGAATATGCTGGAATGCTCTGTGATCCTTAGTCATAATACATTGTCACATGTATTCATAATTTAGGTATATCATGGTCTATTTAGGTTGTGTCTTTGGCAATGCCTGCTCGGGTGAAGCTGCCGGCGACTGCGGAGATGCTTGCAAGCCTGCGTAATAAATCTTCGAGCATTTGACTCGATCCCAAAGTGTGGGTGCGTGGAAAGCTTGAACATTGTACTGCTGGCTTGACGCTTCTTGTAATTCACATCATTCGGGAACCCTTCAACACTACACCCTTAAGACATAAGAATTGACCACTTATCCTGCGAATCCTGATTTCTCATCATTTGGCATTGTAAGAACCTCGAGCACATTTGTAGCAAGAAAACTGAACAGAACAGGTTGGATGCTAAAATTGAACATGATGTTGCTTAGTTTCTCGCACATGCCATTCCTTCGTCCTTTGTCTTTGCAGGTCATAAGTTTCCAGCCATCTTCGTAGTCGAAACGTAGACAGCCGTTCCCCGTCCCCTTTCTGTCTGGAATAAAAACCACTCCATGTGAGCATATCTTACCATGATGTCCTGTCTCAAACTTGGAAATGTGAGGCACCAAAGTGCTGGTGGTTGCTCTTGCTCAGTTGACTTTCTGTAAAGAACGTGCAGTATGCAAAATATCTTCAAACCCAACATACATACATACATACATACATACATACATACCATAACATAACATAACATAACATAACATAACATACATACATACATACCATACCATACCATACCATAACATACAATACAATACAATACAATGCAATGCAATGCAATGCAATACAATACAATACAATACATTACATTACATTACATTACATACATTACATCCATTACATCCATTACATGCATTACATGCATTACATGCATTACATACATTACATATATTACATGCATTACATGCATCACATGCATAACATACACTACATACATTACATACATTACATACGTTACATACGTTACATACGTTACATACGTTACATACGTTACATACGTCACATACATTACATACATTACATACATTACATACATTACATAAATTACATACATTACATATATTGCATACATTGCATAAGTTGCATACATTGCATACATAGCATACATTGCATACATTGCATAGATTGCATAGATTGCATACATTGCATACATTGCATACATTGCATACATTGCATGCATTGCATACATTGCATACATTGCATACATTGCATACATTGCATACAATGCATACGTACATACATACATACATACATACATACATAGCATAGCATAGCATAGCACAGCATAGCATAGCATAGCATTACATTACATTACATTGCATTACATCGCATTACGTACATACATACATTGATTACATTAATTACATTAGATTAGATTAGATTACATTACATTACATACATCGCATACATACATTAATTACATTAATTGCATTACATACATACATTAATTACATTAATTACACTACATTACATTATATTACAGAACATTACATTAAATAAAATAACATTATGCATTACATTACATTACATAATACAACATAACATTACATTACATTACATTAATTAAAAACATAACATAACATATCAATACATTACATTACATACAATAATATAACATAACATTACATTACATTACATTACATAATATAACTATCACATTACATTACATTACATTACATTACACAACATTACATTACATTACATTACACTACATTACATTACACTACATTACATTACTTTACTTTACTTCACATTACATTACATTATACATACCGTACAGTACATCACATTACATTACATTACAGTACAGTACATTACATTACAGTACATTACATTACACTACATTACAGTATATCCATTACATTACATTACATTACATTGCATTGCATTACATTACACTACATTACATTACATTACATTAAATTACATTACATTAAATTACATTACATACAGTATATTACATTACATTACATTACATTACATTACATTATACTACATACAGTACATTACATTACATTACATTACATTATACTACACTACATTACATTACATTATTTACATTACATTACAGTACATTACAGTACATTACAGAACATTTCATTACATTACATTCAGTACATTACAGTACATTACAGTACATACATTACATTACATTACATTGCATTGCATTGCATTGCATTGCCTTGCATTGCATTACATTACATTACATTACATACAGTACATATTGCAAAAAATGCAAAAATCCTGCCCTTTAGGCGCACGGGGCCTTCTCCAACTAAAAATATGATCGGGTGCTTGCGAATCTTTTCTGAATCTTGATACCGTCGCAAACCACTTGATCCTGGCAAGAGTGCTTGTGGCAACACAACGAAGTGAAAGAGCGCGCAAGTCCAGCAAGTGAAATCAACTGGTAGAGTGCCTTCGTAGGTCCCAAGCTTCGCCTAAAGCGACAATTGTATCGTTTTGGATGCAAGATTGAATCCATTTGCTTTAAGCATTGATCCCTTTGAGCCCTTTGTTGTCTTTATTGTTCTTGCAGTTCTTGCATACTCTTCTCCTAACTTCATGCTTTCAAAACTCAAAACACAATCTGAGCTCGCAACGTGTTTCAGCTCTGGACGGCCCAGCCAGCGAGCCAACTGCAAAATGTTCAAAGCTGAGCACCGAGCTAAAGCGTTGCAGACTAGAATCCAGGTGTTGATATCCATCACATCAGTTTGTTTTGCAAGTAGCGACAGGCAAGTGGTCCGAACCTCCTCTTTCACATCCTGCATTGTTCCATCTGCCGAAACCTGAAAGTGGCTGACACTGGCCATCTTCAGGCACTGCCTGCTGATCCTGCTGCTTTTGGCAAGACTTGCAAACCGCCTCGAGTACGACTTCATGCGGACCCGGATGTTCATCGTTTGCTTTTCTGATCGTCACCTCTAAAGCAGCTTGTGGATTGGCACCGACATCAAAAAATTGTCCCAAGTCAAGTCTGAACATATTTTGTAATTTTGGTACTGCTTTCAGCTCTACTACACCCAAAGATCCGTTGGAATATTTCGGAAGTGATTTGGGGTGTTGTTTGGAACCGTTTGGTGTAAAAGGATCATGACTCCCGAACTCCCTATGATCAACTATGATCAACTATGATATCGAAATGCACAGGCTAAACTCTGTTCTAGTGGAATCGAACTCAGTACAGACAAATGCCGGGAGTATCATAAACCCGACGGCAAACCCCAGCCGCAGGGCGGTTTCAACTGCTTTGTCTCCACAACCACAAGAGACACAACATGTCTTTCTCATGTTTTCTAAACAAGCCAATGGCCAATGGCAAAGTCGAGTGGTCAAGTCTGTGGACAATTTAGTGTAACCATTTTGTGGGGGATTGCCTCCCATGTTTGTGTGTAAAGAAGTCTTTGAATGTTGGATCCTTTTTGAAGTTAAAGTGTGCGACCAACATCAAGATACATCAAGTCTATATGGAGAGCTCAACATCACCCAAGAATCTGTCAAATGTATTTTCTTCTTCTGAAGGTCTGATAATATATTCCGCAATGTTCTGAATGGATTATGGAAGGTTTGCCACTCAAAGCCGAAATAATCGTCAATTCTACGGCGGTTCAAAGTAAATTTATAGTGCCAAAACTAACTAACTACACAGTAGAAACTCAAAATTCCGTTGCGCAGAGTCTTTACGGCACACAGCAACGCATAGGGACAGCAATGATGTGATTCTGAAGTGCGCACCACTTTCCCAATCTTTCCCATTGATTTTGCGGTGCCTGAATTGTTGCCCTGTGCGATCCAACACTGAAGGGGATCTCTGCTTGCCTCAGCACTCACCCATTCCCAAGTAGCTACACGAACGGCATAAGAACTACGCAAGTGCCAAACAATGTCAAACACTTACCATGCTCATGTGTACGGATAAATGCTGGTGGAATGCTGGTGTAATATGCTGATGTTGTAGATGCTGCTGCCTTCATTTTGTTAACCCAAACATTCTTCAGGCAAGTTTCAACCGCCTTGGCTTTTGGGTGGATTCTGGTGGATGCTTTCAAATGCAAAGGAGGAATCGAGGGGTCCCAGACTCACTTTGAGATGATTTGAGACCCATGCGGAAGACGCTGAAGTTCACAGCCTGTGAAGTACAATGTGCGCCTGCGCAAGAGAGTTTCAAGCCCCTCTAGTAATGGACAATACTGTAGGTGGCATAGAACAACGGCAAAGAACATTGAAGAACTCCTGAACAACTCATGGTCCACCCTCTGAAGTTTTGGGAGAAGCAAATTAAAACAAAGGTCTGTTCAGTTACTTGGAAACTGAAGAACACAAGGAGTGAAAAATGCAATCGCCATGGTTGACCTGTGCACTCAGCATCGCTACCTGTCTTCAATGTTCTTCGATAAACTCGCTGCTAGCCCAGAACCAGTTTCCTACTGCAACACTCATTCACAAAGGAAAGAGGATGGAAAGAGGCAAGAAGAGACACGTCTTGGCCCATACCGGGAACCTGGTAGTAAACTGAGAGGCAGCTTCACAATTCCGATCGCTCTATAACTCTATACGAGTTACTGCGGCCCACTACTCACCTGACCCTGTGGACGGTCTCACCTCTGAGCAACAATGTCGTGAGCATCGAGTGGGTCCAGGCGTTCACCAACCTTCAAAGGAAATAGATCTGAATTTCAGATAATTTCAGCACTTGTCAGATCTTGTCAGTACCGTATACTGGAAAGGACAGAAAAACTACAGCCACAGGCCTTCTGAACCAGCTTGCCATGTGCCAGTATCTTTTCTCTGTGCTCTAGTTTGTCTACCAATGCCTCGAACACCTGAATCAAGCAATGTTGTCTCGGTCTGCCACATGGCTGAAATTAAATGATGAAGTGTGGCAGAGCAAGGGGAAGTAGTATGCCCATGTACGCCACCTTTTTGCCATCTGGTTTGCATGACAAGACAAGAAAAGGGTGGGTCACTTCAAGCACCTAATCATCTAAGCATCTATGTTAAAGTTTGCATGATTCAGAGAAGCAACATCGTCGAAATGTCTGAGCCCCCAGCCTCTTTGATTGTGGAAGTAGCAGGCAGGCTAAGCATTACTTTGTCGCCATCAGTAGCGTGAACAACCTGAGTATGTCCGTGCACAACAACACGGCAACCAGTTGCATGCACACATATGGGGTGATTGTGTATCATGATGTATGACCATGCATATCCAAACATACATTGTATATATAATGTGTGTTTTTTCGGTCCATCTATCGTCTTACAATCAATGCAGATTGCTGAAAGTGCAAGAAAACTGAAGATTTCATGTAGAAACGCCGCGTCTGTGCATGTGCTTTTGATATGCTTCTTGCAGAAGTCAAGTCTTTGGGATTTTGATTGTCGTGACAACTGCTGCACACCCTGTTTTGCAAGCCTGATACCTTCTGCTGGACAACGTGCCCCCCGCAGTAGACCCTCATTACTTGCGTTGCCACGCAGCAGAAAGCAGCACTGGCAGAGGGCTGAGGGAATCCTCCTAGACAGAGTTTCTCAGATTCGCAGCAAATCAGATTGTACAAGCACTACCAGCGCACTGCACACGCGGACAACTTCACAGTGTTGATCCGTCTTTCATTATTTTGTGAGATGGGAGTATTTTGCACAGCTGTAGTCTCCTGTTGTTCAGCCTCGTGGTGTTGGCCAGCCTGAGTCACAGACTCCAGGTCCTTTGCTTCAAATTACAGACTGTGCAAGTGCAGGGCCCTCTCGGTCTTTTCCAACAGAAGCACTGCCACTTTTAGATTCGCTCAAGTGGAGAATGACCAGATTTCAAGCAAAGGGAAACATTGTTGAGACCGCTAAGAGAGCATCAAGCAGCAGTCCTGGAGATTCCTGTGAAGAAGATCTATGCTTTCAATGATAAAATGTCGTTGAGCACCCACAACCTTGTTCGGCCAACGCTTCCGTCTGCCCATGCTTACATCTACTTTGCTGTACGAAGTTCTGTATTTTGCTGTACTCTGTGGGATGTTCTTAGCTCTTTTCTGCGGCCACATCTTTGCCAAGCTCTGCGCATCTTGGTCTTGCAACCGGTGCAGCTTGCCATCAACCTCATGAGCCTAGTTTCCGGAATCTGAACATCAAACACATATAATCAGGAACACAAAAACCTTCACGCCAAGAATTAATCTCAAAGACTCTAAATGACTCCGTCATTACAGTATCTGTCATTCTTAACCAGTCCGAGCCGAAGCCTCCCTACCAGTAAATATTTATTATAATGTATATATATATATATATATATGTATGTATCCTGAGCTTCGAACCAACCGGGCCTTTTGAAAGATATCCCAGCGTTGCAAACGTTTGGCAACGGAAATCTGGCCAGAAGCTCTGCTCGTGCTGTTGTTACAATTATTTGAGTAGGTCCACTTTTTGTCCTAGCATGTCTTAGCTACGTGATGTGAACTGATCTCAACTGATACTCCTGTTGCAACTCCAAAGCCGCGCAGCTTGGTCCAACCTTCACATCATGCATCGTGGAGCAGGGGTAGACCATGACTTGGGCCTGCCAAGTTACAAGCTCCAACTCCGACATTCGAATGTTTAAAGATGTCTAAAGGACACAAAGCCAAAATGCCTTTGTAAAGACGGCACCAATACAGTATGCGCCAGTGCCGACTCCGGAAGCTGATCTGACTCACAATGAAAATAAAATAAATATATAATCGAAAATCATGAGACCGATTCAAAATGATTCAAACATATAACATATATACTACATATATCATATATCTACTCTGAGATGTGGTGCTGCTCTAAACATCTCAACTCCCAGACAAAGGAGGCCTCTCTTGAAGATTCAGCTTCTCGAATGGTCACAACCACTGGATTTCCCAAGGATGGTTTTCCAGCCACACCAACCTTGCCAGACAACCCTCGGCTGGATTGGCGCCTGGAGTGCTATTCCATTCCCGTTAATTCCACATTTATCCATCTTCTCTCAACATCTCTCAACCGTATCTTACACTATCTTACATAGTCTTGTCATGTCTTATCATGTCTGATCATTGTGTACCACTGGCGTTGACACACTGGTCTTTGTCTATGTCCGCTGCTGTCAGTTTTTTCACGTTGTCTCTCTCCCTCTCTCTCTCTCTCTCTTCATCTCTGACGGCGGAAGCCTGGCTCAAGTCAGCTCCTAACCTCAAACGTCAAACAACATCAAACATCGCATGCATCAAGTCATCGTACAAAATCGCACGTGAGCTGCGTTTGAAGGCACGATGTAACTATCAAATACTATCAGCAAATAGTTTGGTCATGGTCTGCCACCATTCGATACAAATCGTGTCATTCACGGCGTGTTAAGGTCGTTACACAAGAAGCTCTCTTCGTAAGCCAATCTGTTCATCGTCTTTAAAAGACCTCAGATACGATAGCAAAGTGCAAAAACAATCCTGGTGCGGAGAAGAGCTCTCTTGAGAGTCATCGCAAAAGGATGCAAAAAGACATGAAGAGTACAGTCAGCACGAAAGCTCGTCAGACCATCCAAGACAGCACAGTAGCGGCACAACAGAGTACAACAGATATATAACTTCAAATTGACTTCAGGTCCTTTGACCAAGCAAGCGACGCAAAAGTCATGCCGCTGTCCGTCGAAGATGTCTTACGCAACTCGGCACGTTAAAAGAATGCGGTAAAAAAAATTAGCAATATCGCGGAGTCGAAGCTGTCATTGGGTTTATGAGGGTAAATCAGTTTCTGGAAACATGGAAGACAGCTGCAACATCAAGAAGTAGCAAGAAAATGGGAGAAACCTGCAATGGAACTACCTGATAACACTTTGAACTTCGCGATTGGAAGCACCATCCTGTGTAGGTATCTGATGCCTAGTACTGGCTTGCATGGAAACAAATGCACGAACCATACATGGCTAGCCACATGAATCCTTTTGTGCGTTCGGGAATGAATCTGCAGTTTGCCACCAACTATTTCTCAGATGATAGATGAAGATGGCCGTTTTTGCCAGTCAAAATCTACTTAAATACCGGTATTATATGCATTGTTCATAAAGTGAATCTGCAAGTGTTCAATGAGCTGCGAGCCTTCGCAGCTCTTCCGTGTAGGTCAAACACAAGCCTGATAAATGTTCGACAAACGTCAAAAAGAATTGTCCAACATTGTCCAACTCTCCTGGAGCAAAAATGGATTGACCAACTGACCAACACTCATTTCATGCACGCGCGATTTTGAGCCCATCCCGCTCAACCATTTAAACATAGACACCACATGTGTCTTAGCCTCATGTCTCTTACAAACTCAGGTAAGGGCTTGATAGCTGTTGAGCGCTTCATCCCGAGCTTCTCTGCAATTGCCTTCCATAAACCCCCAAATCAAGCTGTCCTGGAAAGGCTCTAATCTATGTATCTCTCCGTACTATTCACTTGATTTCACTTGTCCATGATCTTCAAATGGCCCTTACTGAAAAGCCTGCTTGACTTTCCGCATGGTGGCATCTGCTGGGACAGTGACCTCAAAGCCGCAGCAAGTTTCTCTTGAAAAATGTATATATCTTGTAATATATTAATTGTAATATCTTATATATAATCTCTTGTAAACTTGTTTGCCATTCAATGATGTTCGGAGAAACCAGAGCACTAGAACTCTGGCCAAGTAGAAAGTACAATTTGCGCCTTCAACGGTGGTGCAGGAGCTTGGTTCTCCTCGTCGACAGCTTGACGAATGGTAATAGTGACCTTAGGTTTAGTCAGGCAAGCGGTCCACCAGTGACCACCATGAGCCACCTGGCTCTGCCCTGGCTTTTTGTAGATAACAAATCCTGGATCCAGGATTGATCCAGAGGCCTCAAGTGCTTTTAATGCCGTAATATGCCGTAATTATATACTGTAGATGTAATATGATGTAATTAGAGCATGTAGAGCATGGACATGTCCAGGAGCTGGGCTGGTGATTTCGATGACTTTTGCTTCGTAGCCTCCTGGGATTGGGGAGCATCATTCCGTGTCATCCATATATATTTACGTCACCTCAAAGATGCCACGTCTTGCTACATCGAAAGCATCAGCCGATCATGAAATTGGTCAAAGTACGTGGATTCTTCCATGACTGTATTGGATCAGCTTTGCAGTATTTGCAGAAGTTTTGACTCCATTGTCACAAATGTATGTCCCACGTCACAAATATTCACAAACGCATGTCCTGAGTCGATTGTTGCTCACTCACTTTGGGAACTGCCTGCGATACACTGTCCCACAAGCTGAATGACATACATCAACAACCACATTGGGCACCATCGAACACAAGAACGGGGAAGACATGTTGTACAGCAAAAAACAGAATTCACTTGCATTTGAGAAACACAAGCCTGTAAGTGCGATTGCATATGGCATCATACTGCAAGGATTTGAAATTTGTTGTAAAATGTATTAAAATGTTGTAAATGTATACTTGTCTACGAAATGTGTGATTGCTATGGATTCTTCGTCTAGTTGTGGAGAAGCCATCCAAGAGATTCGATTTGGTGCAAGTGGCACAACATGGCACAACCATGGCACAACCTATGTAAGTTGAAGATTTGACAGGAAGCCAGTGGAGCCAACCCACGCATTACGAAATATTACGAACATGGTTCGAACATGGTTCGAACATGGTTCCAGAATGTTCCAGATAATTTTCGTGAAGAAAACAGCCTGCTCTTCTTTCTTTGGCTTCAGTGGAGCAGCAATCATTCCACCTGCAGAATGGCTTCCAGGAGCGCTTTTGTGTGCAGCGAAATGATCAAAACGTGAAATGTAGATTCAATTCACCATGTCACCATGCCAATCAAATAGCTCAAAATGCACGAAAATCGCTTGCTTTTTTGGCACCCCGAGACAAAGAGCAGATTGTTAACGCAACAGCTTCACTGTCTTCTACTGTCCTTGCACTCCTGTACTTTTCACGCACTTGAACACGTGTCCTCTTTGTGTCCTCTTCGTGTCCTTGCACATGTGTCATTTTGATTCATTTTGTGTCCATCTCCGATTCCGGCATCGCCATCGGGTCCACATCGGCAATGTCAACGCCACGCTCAATGGCGAAGTCTCTCAGGCGTTTGAGGTCTGATTCCAAGCCTCTGACAGCTTGCTCGACTTGGCTGTTGTCCTGTTGGTACTGTTCAAGTTCACGCATCAACTTTCGCAGGTCGTTGCCACAAGAGACCTGGTCAAGTTTTCGTTTCTTGTTCACCTCTTCTCGGCTTGCTCTGATCTCAGTGGCTTCTTTGCCAAGAACTTTCTCAGCACCACGGATCAGCATATTGTGAGCTATCCAAGCCTTTTTGCCCCATTGCTCCAGGAGTTCTAAGTTCAATGACTTGATGCGTGTGTATTCTAAGTTCATCTGAGCCGTGGAAGCGATCTTCTTCCATGATTCTTCATCTTCGGCTGCTTCTCCTTCGGGTCGTTCTATTTCATATTTCTTTTGGTCAATGGCTCCCAAGGGTTGACGCACACTGACCCGAGAGAACTCCTCCTGCATGTTGGAGCTATTGAGAAAAGGTAGTTCTGGTGCAGGCAGTGATGCGAGGTAGTCCCGCGGCTCAAACTGGGTCATCTCCTCTTCGATCAAAGCCTTCACTTGCTGAGCCACCTCTGCAGCTCCAAGTTGAGTGTCAATATAGGGCAGTGCATCCACCAAGGAGAAATGCTCATTCTCCATGTAAAGGAGCTCACAGTCCATGGCGGGCTCCAGAGCTGGCTTTCCTGTGAGAGCACTCAAGAGCAAATCAAACACATTACATTTCAATTGAGCCAAAAGCTCCAAAAAGCTTCCTATTCAAAAGCGTCTGTGGCTAGCATGAGCAGAGCAACTTGCAAGCATGAAGCACGAAGAATTGGTAGACAAGCCGCTTGCTGCAGTAAAACTCACTGAAGAGGTGCCACACTGTGCCTTTCATTTTCAAACGAAGATCTATGGAATCTATGGCCTGAAGTGATGCGAAGCAGCTTGTCAATCTCCAGGCTGAGCGAGTACACTTCTGGTGTGTGGCCAACCTGCTGCCGAAGTTGTCCATTCCAACAGCTTGCTGGAATAAAAGCAATCAAACCGATCAGACATTTCGTGGATGTGGCATTTGAACTTTGACCATGCTTGGAATTTCTTGCCTTTCCAAAGGCAGTCATCATATTCTGAGCAGCAAAGTCACCTTCAAAGCCCCACCTGGATTCGAGTACTCTTGTGGTCTTGTCCCGTTTTCAGAGAACATGGTGCGATAAAACTGTGGCTAGAACCACACATAGGCAGAACATGCTGCTGCTAGCACTACGTACTAATTGACTATATAACTGTAATTGACTAATTATACTAATTGGATGTGTGTATATATATATAATATAATATGATGTAATTAGCACGTGTCTGGGCGACCATGTTTGCAGTCTGACGTGCATGTCCAGGGCCCCTTGCTTTCTGAGGCAATCTTTCTGAGCATTTCTCACAAGCTTGCCAAAAGCCTGCAGGCCAGAGCTTGGAAGGATGTTGCTAAAAGAGTGTGGAAGGCGTGGCACGCGAGGCAGATGCTGCAGGCGCGGGAATGGAAGACACTATCAAGCTGTTCTTTCAAGTTCAAGCACTTTCAAAGGCCTTCTCCAAAGTCAAGCAACCGTGGCTTATGTTTGCTTCCTACTCAAAGCATCACAATTTGCTCGGCACAACGGGTTGATCAGGCTCGCGCAGGGCCACTGGATTTTCAAGAACCATCAAGAACCAGGAGAACGCGACACAGTATGACACAGTCACATTGACGAGGCCAGAAGTAGCATGCACCAGCGTAAACAAAGAGTGGCCAAGCCACTCTCAAAGGAATCGTGTTGCACTGGCTGCATCGAGCAGGTGTGCAGCTTGAGTTCTACGGATTCTGATTCTATCCGATTCTATCCGATTCTACCACATAAAGCAATGCAAAGCAATGCAAAGCCTCACGGAACTTCATTTGCGTGACGGACTCTGGCCTTGGCCGACACACAGCGTGATATAGAAAGCGGATTCACAGAGATTGTCTGATACATCGGCATACAAAGAGACGGCAGCCAAATGAGACATCTTGTGTATGTCATGTTGTGTCGTGCTGCCTTATCTTGTGTTATGCGCGTCCTGTTGCGCTATCTTATGTTACAATGTGTTGTGTTTGAGGGAGATGCTAATCTCATGCCTAAGTCATGCCTATGGGGCTTTTCTGAATAGCACTGCGATGTGTCAAAGAATAAGAATACTACCTTCTTGTGTCTTTATAGTCTTGGTACGTCTTGGTGTCTTGCTCATGTTCATGGTTCCATACCATCAGAAGGGTCACTTTAAGGGAAACAGAGATGTTTCGCTTTGCTTGCCTACCCAAACAATATTCTTGCAAATCAATGTGAGCTATCTTTTGCAAATCCGCTTTCAAGGAAACCTCTTCTTAGAACATCCAACAACAGCGCTGGCACAAAGCGTTGGGATCTGTTGTCTTCCCTAGCTACCAGCCACTGCTGGCATCCATGTTTTGGGGTGGGTACGCGTATAGCGTTTTGGCCTTCTCAAACTGTGGGCCTGTCGGCACGACATTTTTTGCTGCCTATTTGTTTTGGCATGGCATGGCATGACATGGCACGGCAAGGCATACCATTGGATGGCATTGTGTGTGTATGTCTACATGTAGTTACCTCCTTACATACACCAATCACATATACTCATATATACTCATATACATCATGTCTCCTTGTCTCTCATTGGTTGATATATTGCATGGTATTGCATGTGTACAAATGCCACATGGATAAAGCGGAAACTTCAGTGAGCCAGGACATGAATCTCAACCTTTTGGCTCTACTGCTGCACTGAGACTTGAGACCAGACCTTCATCTGCAACAAATATGCAGTGTGTAGAGTGTAGATGTGTGTAGGTGTTCTACGTGTTCTTCATTTCTTGTTGGAAAACATGGTAGCACCCGCGTTCGCCGGCGACTGGGAGCTGGTCAGTGGGTGTGCATGCAGCAGAGAATCAAGTTCCTTTTGAAACTGGGGCCTTGGAAAACATGGAACCGGGCAGCATCGTGAATGATGTGACTTATCTCTGTGTCACTCTGTGTCCAAACTCTTCATGTTCCAAAGAAGAGTCTGTCAGTTTGTCGCGTCCAGTCATCTCCACTGGGATGTCCCAAAATACGAAATGGTTGTGACTCCTTGCCATACCAGTACCAGTCTCGAGTTCAACACTGACTATAGGCGACTATGAGATCACGTTGAAGCTGCAATGCCTGCTACTGTATTCACATGCTTTCGTTACCGCGTCTAAGTTTGGATTGCGCCTAGACATTGTGGGTGCCAAAACGCAAAATTGCAAAAAGGCCTGTTCCAGGTTCAAATAGATGAGGACACTGTTGCCATTGATATAGATCGTTCTCCTGTCCGAATGCAAAGTAAGACCGCTGTTTCATTCTCAGAAGTGCTGAAGGCTGCAGAAAACTCCAGCCAGGCCTTCCGTTTAGGAGCTCGTCCGTCGGGAATGCTTCAAATCGACGCGTTGATCCCTTTCCCGTGAATTTCTGGTGGCCAACTTGTATCTCCTGCAAGGCATTCAAGAATATTCAAGGTTTCCGTGAAAGTGACACATCCAAGAGCTGCTTCTGGCGCCTTCTCCTTCAGTTGCAATTCACGGGCCACCTATCAGCATCAATGTTCAGACTGTAGCTGAGCCCAACATAGCCCAACCCGGCCTTCTTTCTCAGACTCTCCATGCTCACAGTGTCCAGCACCTAACATGTGTACATAATGTTTATCTATGTATATATATATGGGTTATATATACCAGTAGTACCGCACAAGGCGGTGGCGGAAGTTTCAAAAATAGGAAACCTATAGGAGAGGTTGGTTGTTGTGAATCAGGGATGGCAGAGCGAGCCCACTGATGGACCGAAAGGTGCTTGAGGTCTCCCACTCTTTCTCGCTCTTTCTCTGACTATCTACCTACCTACCTACCTATCTACCTATCTATCTATCTATCTAACTAACTTACTTACTTACTTACCTAACTAACTAACTAACTAACCTATCTGTCTGTCTATCTATCTATCTCTCTGTCTATCTGTCTATCTGTCTATCTCTCTATCTATCTATCTATCAATCTATCTACCTGTCTACCTACCTATCGATCTATCGATCTATCGATCTATCGATCTATCGATCGATCTATCGATCTATCTATCGATCTATCTATCTGTGGAGTGTAGTTGTAGTTGTAGTGTTGTGGAATGTAGTGTAGTGTAATGTAGTGTAGTGGAGTGGAGTGTAGTGTAATGTAGTGTAGCGTAGTGAAATTTAGTGTAGTGGAGTGTAGTGGAGTGTAGTTGTGTAGTTGTAGTTGTAGTTGTAGTT
>Ga0126342_10003583_pt1 | contig 25774 bp, 25 predicted proteins | sample Cyp1metagenome_FD_92528 | JGI IMG/M metagenome (GOLD analysis project Ga0126342, IMG submission 92528) | Coral microbial communities from Lord Howe Island, Old Settlement Bay, Australia - Cyphastrea 1 metagenome | ecosystem: Host-associated > Invertebrates > Cnidaria > Coral ... | reverse complement strand
GGGGGACTTGAAACTCCTGGCCCAAAGATCTTTCCAGCGCGGCTTCCTGAAACTCGTCACTGTCGAGGGGCATGTTCTGACCAACCCTGAGGACTCTTTGCAAGCTGCAGGGGTGCAAGACGGAGAGTACATAACTGCAGTGGCACAGCGAGCAAACTTAAGTGCAACAACTGAGGCTTTTGCTCTGTGGTGCTGTGGAGGCAACAGAGTGATTACCTGGGGCGATCCACGCAATGGTGGTGACTGTTCTTCAGTGCAAGATCAGCTGACAAATGTGCAACAAATTCAAGCGACTAGCTGCGCATTTGCAGCGATCTTGGCCGATGGGTCAGTGGTTGCCTGGGGCGATCCAGCCTGGGGTGGTGACTGTTCATGCGTTCAAGATCAGCTCATCAGTGTGCAACAGGTTGAGGCCACAGATTATGCATTTGCTGCAATCTTGTCTGATGGATCTGTTGTTTCCTGGGGCCTTCCTGAGTATGGTGGTGACTGCTTCGCAGTTCAAAATCAGCTGAGGAACGTGCAGCAGATTCAGGCTACAGCTAACGCATTTGCTGCGATCTTGGCCGATGGATCGGTGGTTGCCTGGGGCGGTCCAGACTATGGCGGTGACTGCTCTGCAGTTCAAGATCAGCTTAGGAGCGTGCAGCAAATTCAGGCCACAGATTACGCATTTGCCGCGATCTTGGCCAATGGATCCGTTGTTACCTGGGGCGATCCAGACACTGGCGGTGACTGCTCCACAGTTCAAGATCAGCAAATTAATGCGCAACAAATTCAGAGCACGAGTGGTGCATTTGCGGCTATCTTGGCCGATGGATCTGCTGTTGCCTGGGGCTATTCAGACTTGGGCGGTGACTGCTCCGCAGTGAAAGGTCACCTCAACAACGTGCAGCAAATTCAGAGCACAGAAGGTGCATTTGCCGCAATCTTGGCCGATGGGTCAGTGGTTGCCTGGGGCCATCCAAACCGAGGTGGCGACTGTTCTGCAGTTCAAGATCAGCTGAGGAATGTGCAACAAATTCAAGCCGCAGATATGGCATTTGCCGCGATTTTGTCCGATGGATCTATAATTACCTGGGGCGATCCAGCCTGGGGTGGTGACTGTTCGTCGGTTCAAGACCGGCTCATCAATGTCCAGCAGGTTCAAGCCACATCAAAAGCATTTGCGGCTATCTCGGCTGATGGCTCAGTGGTTGCCTGGGGTCAACTAAACCAAAGTGGCGATTGCTCTCCAGTTCAAGAGCAGCTGTTGTATCTGTAGTGTGCCGCAATAACCTTGAGAGCAGCGGCTTGAATAAGAGCTGCGGGTGTGTGATGTTGAAAATTGTCTTTTAATGTTCACTGGATTTCTTTAAATGTGGCTAAGGGATCTTTAAAATCTCTGGTTGGTGGTTTGGAACATGTTTTATTTTTCCATCCAGTTGGGAATGTCATAGTCCCAGCTGACTCATATTTTTCAGAGGGCTAGGGCTCAAGCACCAGCCAGATCTTGGTGACCAACCAGTGTTTATTGAGAACGAATTGTGATGTGTTGTTCAGCTGATATGTCCATTTGACCTGCGATCGTGATCCCAATGACTCAGTCACCCAATATGTTCCCTACATAGCACCGTTGGTCTGCTCGTTATGTTTGTTGTTGTTTTTGAGCCCCATTGATAATAAATATAGATATGTTACTAGCAACGAATTTTCAGGTATATCAACATAGATCAACTTCATGTACTATATGAACTAGATAAGATGTATGAACGATATTCACTAAGAAACATGCTACAAATAGGGGCGTTATATCTATAGTTCGTGGATATATCCACTATAAATCCTCAGTTGCAAACCAACCTACCGCTCTTGGCACATGGACAAACCCCAGATACTTCGTACCTATATCCCCACTTACTAGCATATGATTCAAGTGATATATCGATCAACATCTACTTCCATGTGCTATATATTTAGATATATACAAAGAGATATAGAGACATATTTTTAGATATATATATATACACATAGATATATATATATATATATACACATAGATATATATATATATATGTATATACATATATATACATATATATATATATATATCAGTTTTATTACATACAATATCTCTGTAGGACCCATAGATATTTATATATATAGTATATATATATATTATACAATATCTCAGGGGCAGCTGACCGAGGCAGCCCTTCATGAACACCCAGGTCTGCACCACGGTGCTGAACGCCGCCTGCGTGGATCTCCTGAAGCCCCGGGACCGCGCAGCAGGCGCCCCGCTGGGGACCGACGGCGGACGTTTCGACGGGGGTTTCACCGGTGGAAACGGAGAAACCCATTGGGTTTTTAGCCCCAAAAAAATGGAGGAACAGCCAGAAGTCACCAGCCAAAAATCCCAGTTGTTGGAGTTGTTCTTTAGTATCCATCGCCACCTCGAGAATTTCAATGAATTGCTTTGAGGGAGATATGAGGAAACCATTGTCTTTATCATTGAACATAGAGGGTTCCTATCACTTTTGTTTCCAGTTCTGGATTCTGGGTTCGGTGGAGCAACGTTCCTGTCTTATCATCTATACTCAACCATCAGCCTTGGGGCTATTCATCCATCCCCAACTATTGGTCATTACTCATCTAACTTATCCATTATCATTACAGTGATATTGATAATTAATTCTGATATTGAATAATGATATTGGTTGATCATAATGAATAAGCTTATGGAGTTAGTTATGACTAATAATATATCATCTACTACTCATTGCATACATGAGTAATAAACTTATATATATATATCTCTCTCTCATCGCTTATTTTTATAACTAATATCATTATCTATCCAACTATTGGCTACACTTCTTATGATAAATGGATATTGATTCTTGTATTTTATCCATCCGTCCCCCAGGCATGGGCATCATCAACGCCTTAGACACCATCGCCTACGTCATTGGTCTCCTTCTTGGGTTCCCTGGCGCAGTTTCGGTGTGCGGCTTGTGTACCTGAAAATTGAGGTTTTAATTGGAAAACCATGGTGAAACGATAGGAAAATTAGAGGAAGTAATTAGAAATGGAAGTGTTAATGGTAAAATCAGGTATAAATGCTGGATTTTCCCTGCCATGGTTGCCTTTATTTATATATCCAGAATCCAGCAGCAATCAAAGCGAGAACAGAATGATTCACCAGATTTGGAGGTCTCCTGGCAGCAAAGAAGGCCCTATTTTGGGTCAAATTCTGTTTTCAACAAAGCCCCAAAGCCCTTTTATTGCTAGTTGAAGCTCCATGAAATCAGATTTTTTGACATCAGGGGTATATTACCAATAATGGGAGTGTCATGAAGTTGCTTCGTGAAACCTCTATTATTGGTAGTGTACCTGCCATTAAACATCATTAATCCCCCATCTCCGGCCTCAGGTATCACCTTCAGCTCAAAGAGACCTACATCGTAGCCACTTGTGTGTCTTGGCCGATGTGCAATGGGCGGTGCCCCCAAGACGGTTGGAACAATGCTGATGTATAGTTCATAAGAGTTGAAAAAGTGTTGGTATTTCATGCTGATTTGACGGTATTTCATGGTGATTTAATGGTGGTTTTTTTATGGTGATTTAATGGAACTTGATGGGATTGAGCCAAGGTGGTCAAGAACTAGGGCGCCCCTGCCTTGGCAATGCGTTGCCCCTCACAAGCTGGTGGTTTGGATGTGGGACCTATTTGATATGACCAGAATGATTGAGTTTACCAAGAAGATTGGGGTAAAAAGCCAAATATGAATGATATGAAATCCAAGTATATCAGTGGAAGATATCGCTATCTGGTGTTTCGCAGATTGACTATTAAATTGTCCGGCCATTATTCGCCAATCAATAGGGATGTCATCACCATTAAATGGGTGGTCTTTGAGGCTTTCAGGATGTTTACCCATCAACAGAGGTAAGCGTACTCAACCTTTGGGGATTTTGTTGTTTAAGGGTAAAAGGAGTGTGTAGAAATATAGATACAATGTGGGGCCCCCAAACGTTATAAATTGGTTTATAAACCCCATTAATATAGCTATATCTACCATAAACCATAGTTGTTGGAGTTATAAACCAAACTTAGCTATCTTAGGGGCCCCACATTGTAGTGATGCCCTCCGAATAATGCCTGTTGGTTTACAGACTGTATTGGCTATCGAGAATCTACCCGACACCCATTTCTTCAGGTGCCCAGATATCCACAGAAAGTCTGCTAACTCCAGGTATTGCCAAAGTAGTTACCCTTTATTGCCATGAGATATGTGAGTTTCAACCGGGATAATGCGGGTAAAACAATAATAAACCACCCATCTGGGAATGGTGTATACCACCTATTTATGGTGATTTGGGGGATGGTTTATTATTGTTCTACTCACATTAGTCACATGGAATCAGATTAATAAATACAGGGCACTGAACAAGGGATGGGTAACTGGTGGATCTGATGGCATTAGACTAATAACTTTCTGTTTTCCCGTCATCCATCACTGATGATCACTGGATCACTGGGGTAAGTCCCAACTGCAGGTTGATTGGATTATCTTACAGAAGCATTTGAAGAAGTCGATTAGAGCATCCCTGCCAAGAGACAAGGGTTTTGAGAGCCAATGAATGGGTATATTCAACCATATATATATACCTTGGGTATCCTGATATTCATCTCATCAAATCCCTGGATGGATGTCGGCGATGTCGGCGATGTCATATTGTCACAACAAAATGTCCATGGATACTCCCATGAAATCATAAGATATATCACAATATATCAAGATCAAGATCACCCCGGAGAAAGTTTCCCAGATGAACATCGTGACCGCGCTCTATTTGTTCGCGCTCTTCCCTGAAACGTTGCCACCCGAGAAGCGTTCCTGGGCGCAGCTGAAGCCTAGCACCTCGGATGGTCCACCGTGGGCCCGGCCGTGCACCGGGCCGTAGGAAGCCGTGGATGTCCATCCAAGTTACCAAGTTGATTATATATTGTGAGTATGTGTATATATATATATATGTATATGTATATGTATATGTGACTGCAAGTTCTCCCATAAGATTATGTTTTATATATAGTAGATATATGTGACATATGTAGATGGTGTAAACATTAGACATTATTTTATATATATATACTATAGATGAAATGAAACATCTATGTATAGAGAAGAATGTTGTTTCTGATAGAACCTTGTCATTCTCAGATTGATGATTCGATCAAATGTCCTGCCCTGGAAAAAAAAACATCGTCATGTGCTGTTGGGTACCAGGTACCCAGTGTGAAAGTCGGAAACCAAGTACGGAACCAAGGTTAACTGGTTGGTGGTTTGGAACATGTTTTATTTTCCCATCATACTGGGAATCTCATCATCCCAACTGACGAACTCGATCATTTTTCAGAGGGGTAGGGCTCAACCACCAACCAGTTGGTTTTGGGATGGATTTCCATGCCACCAGTTGAGACAATGTCCCTGTCATCCGCATCCGTATGGATCAAAGTCTAAGACCTCAAAGAAAAAACGTCGAAGTGTTTTACTGTTTTGCGTTATACCAATCCCTAATAATGGGGGTTATCAATCATTAATGGGGGTTAACCATAACTATGATTGCCAAATTTCAAGGCTACCCTATTGACCCAGATCCTTTCAGATTCCATCGGGTTCCATTCCGGCTTCGAAAACGAGGCAACTTTGTTCCCTGGGATTCCATTCCAATCCTTTGGAGAACTCAAACCCTTAGATCCTTGGACGACATTCGGCGGTTCTGCACGCGCCTGCTGGAGGGCACACCTTAAGTGGTCCCGAAATGACAAATGACACCAGACTTGGACCCCCAATTGGATGGGACAAGCTGGAGCACCATTGAGTTTGGGCTGTTTGGATGACCTGTAGCCATGAATTTCCCATTCACCATTAATTCCCAATACATATTCTTTTTTGCCCAATATATCTCCTACTGAAATTCCATTAAGTCACCCATTTTCCACTCTGCACTTTTGAGTTGTTGGATCCATATTCCAATGGTCCTGAGGTGGGTCATATGAATCCACTGAAAGCAGTGGTTTGGGTACCAATTATTTTAAGAATCGCGGAATCAAAAACTTGATCCACCGCCCACAGGTTCCTTTTCCAGTTGCTATGGTGCCAGAAATCAAGGGTCGTGGCATCTACCCTTTGGTGAATTGGTGAAATTCGCTAGTGTGAAGCCCTATATTTTTAGATGACTGTTGACATGGAACATGATCTTCCCGTTCTACTGGTGGGCAGTACGGGGTTGCCCATCCAGCATTGCGCTGCATGACCTTCCATGTAATGCCATGGAAGTCAAAAAACAATCAGGGCTCCATCATGCTTCTGTCCTACCCTACGACGGTTTCCATTTGATTCATTGTATGGTTTTTGTCTGAAAATTATTTACCCCATCATGTTGGCCATTTCGGGGGCCCCCTTCTCAGACATACCTAAATATTATATTGGTAGGTGATATATCCTGATGTATCCTGAATAAATCCTAGTTCTTGCTCACCTCAAACTCCGTGAAATTCGGTGAAACGCGAGGAAACTTGTCCATCGTGACGGCCATCGCTGCGTTTGTGGACAACAGCACGAATCGCATGATGGGGACCTACTACCAACGGAAAATGGACTGGTCATCACAAGAGACTGGGTGGTGATTTCAGTCGGGGGGGGCTGTCATCTATCAATAAAAGGCTAGTTGAGACCAAGTTTTTATATACATTAGTTATCATTCGTTGGTGGCAATATGTGGCCATTTTAAATCACAATCATCAACCATATGCCCTACTTGAGATGTTTTTTCCCCACATCTTTGTGTGGGGTTCTTGTTTTTGCTTCTGAATCCCTCCCGCTCCGCCTCCCGCTCCTCCGCCCGCTCCTCCTCCTCCTCCACACGCTCCTCCTCTTTGTCCACCACCATCTTTCACACACCATCTTTGTCAACCACCATCTTTCACACACATCTTTGTCAACGACCATCTTTCACACACCATCTTTGTCACACACATCTTTGTCAACCGCCATCTTTCACACACCATGTCTCACACACATCTTTGTCCACCACCATCTTTCACACACCATCTTTGTCAACCACCATCTTTCGCACACCATCTTTGTCACACACACATCTTTGTCAACCGCCATCTTTCACACACCATCTCTCACACACATCTTTGTCAACCACCATCTTTCACACACCATCTTTGTCACACACATCTTTGTCAACCGCCATCTTTCACACACCATCTCTCACACACATCTTTGTCCACCACCATCTTTCACACGCCAGCTTTGTCAACCACCATCTTTCACACACATCTTTGTCAACCACCATCTTTCACACACCATCTTTGTCACACACATCTTTGTCAACCACCATCTGTCACACACCATCTCTCACACACACCTTTGTCCACCACCATCTTTCACACACCATCTTTGTCACACACATCTTTGCAAACCACCATCTTTCACACACCATCTCTCACACACATCTTTGTCCACTACCATCTTTCACACACCATCTTTGTCAACCACCATCTTTTACACACATCTTTCACACACCATCTTTGTCACACACATCTTTGTCAACCACCATCTTTCACACACATCTTTGTCAACCACCATCTTTCACACACCATCTTTGTCACACCATCCTTCACACACATCTTTGTGAACCATCTTTGTCACACAAATCTCTCACCATCTTTCACACAACATCTTTCACACACATCTTTGTCACACACCTTCTTTCACGCACATCTTTGTCAACCACCATCTTTCACACACCACGTGGCAGGCGTGGCACTTGGCGACATCCGCCTTCCTTTCACTTGGCAGGTGTGGCACTTGGCAACATCCGCCTTCCTTTCGCGTGGCAGGCTTGACAGTTGGTAACATCCGCCTTCATTTCATGTGGCACGCGTGGCACTTGGTGACATCCACCTTCGTTTCGCGTGGCAGGCGCGGCACAAGTTGCACTTGGTGGTGCGCTTGGTCGGCGTTGGTCGCCGGTGACGCCGCGGCACTTTGCATGGCAGGCGTGGCACTTGGCAACGCACTTAGTGACATGCACCTTCATTTCATGTGGCAGGCGTGGCACTTGGTGACATCCACCTTGGTTTTGTGTGGCAGGCGTGGCACTTGGTGACATCCACCTTCGTTTCGCGCGGCAGGTGTGGCATTTTGGCGACGCACTTAGTGACACGCACCTTCATTTCATGTGGCAGGCGTGGCACTTCGTGACATCCACCTTGGTTTTGTGTGGCAGGCGTGGTACTTGGCGACATCTACCTTGATTTTGCTTGGCAGGCACGGCACCAGTTGCATTTGGTGGCGCGCTTGGTCACCGTTGGTCGCCGGTGACGCCGCGCCACTTTGCGTGGCAGGCGTGGCACTTGGCGACATCCGCCTTCCTTTCACGTAGCAGGCGTTGCACTTGGTGACATCCACCTTCATTTCACCTGTGTTTGGCGTGGCAGACTTGGTGGCGCTTTGCATAGCAGGCGTGGCACTTGGCGACATCCGCCTTTGTTTCACGTGGCAGGTGTGGCACTTGGAGACATCTACCTGCGTTTCGCGTGGCAGGCGCGGCACAAGTTGCACTTGGTGGCGCGCTTGGTCGCCGTTGGTCGCCGGTAACGCCGCGGCACTTTGCGTGGCAGGCGTGGCACTTGGTGACATCCACCTTCGTTTCACGTGGCAGGTGTGGCACTTGGTGACATCCACCTGCGTTTCGCGTGGCAGGCGCGGCACCTGGTGGCGCGCTTGGTCGCCGTTGGTCGCCGGTGACGCCGCGGCACTTTGCGTGGCAGGCGTGGCACTTGGTGACATGCACCTTCATTTCATGTGGCAGGCGTGGCACTTGGTGACATCCACCTTCGTTTCGCGTGGCAAGCGTGGCACTTGGCAACGCACTTAGTGACATGCACCTTCATTTCATGTGGCAGGCGTGGCACTTGGTGACATCCACCTTCGTTTTGCGTGGCAGGCGTGGCACTTGGCGACATCTACCTTGGTTTTGTGTGGCAGGCGTGGCACTTGGTGACATCCACCTTGGCTTTGCATGTCAGGGGTGGCACTTGGTGCCATCTACCTTTGTTTCAAAACATTTCATCTTTCTCACACCATCTCACTCACACGACTTTGTCACAGACCATCTTTTCGTCCATGGAAACAGCGTCAATCATTTGCATGCATAGTATCATGACAGATCGGCCACATCATACCGGAGCAGAAACAAACGGTAGTCCTATCATCTCGTTCTGCTTTGATCGCTTTGGCTCAAGCAGAAATTACAGACGATGATTCTAGCGCAAGCACTCGGTCATCGGATCAATATTTCGTCGAAGCTGTTTAGAACCCTTCATGGCACGCTGCCGGCTCGTTTTGGCATGTTTTAACTTTTTTGGGCATGGTTTGGCATGTTTACGCATGTTGTCTGTCACACACAACTTTCACACACACCATCTTTCACACACAACTTTGTCACACACACCATTTCTCTTTGTCACACACCATCTTTCACATACCACTTTGTCACACACAACTCTTCACATACAACTTGTTTTACTTCTCGATCATCCATCACATTCACTCCCCGTTCCCCCTGCAACATTTGTAGATCATTATTGGAAGGAGTTGACTTGTGGGGTCATCCGGTCCTTTAATTTTAAATTCCAGATCTCATGTTGTGGTTGGGCACACGATATTCTGTCAAGGAGGTTGCCATTAAAAAACACACAGAAATACAGATGTATTGGGCGCATGGGATTCATAGTGCAAGTGAAACCATGCTGGTGATGGCATTGATTCATTGATTCATTGATCAATTAGGCCGGTGCTCAAGCGCATCTGCGCGCACACATGTGGGCCTGGGGAGGTAAAGAGTTGCTGACAATCTGGTATCGTGGCTTTCGAAACGCATCCAGAATTTCAGTGGCAAAGAGGCGACTGGGTGGTGGAGCGGCTGTTGCAGAAGCCTGAGGAGCAGACGATCACTTGCGGCACCCTCACCGACATTCTAGGCCCTGTGGATCTTCAGAGATGAGTTCTATCTCCAAGCCGATGGGTTTGTTATCTCAGTCTAAAGTGCTGTTGCATCTGGCGTGAACTTCAGGTGTTGCGCAATAAGTGGTGCAATGAATCTGTTTGCAGCATTTAGCAGCTGCTGGAGTGTTCAGACTAGTCGATCTGCATGGGTATGACAACTTCTAGGCACATTCTGTCCATCCACCTTTCATTAAAGAAATAGAAACTTGTAAGTGTGGACAGGGGGGTGGCAAATCTGCAATGGAAAGCGATCTTGTTTTACTTGTTTTACTTCTCGATCCTCCACCACCTCCTTTGTCTTTCCTTCCTTCCCCGTTCCCGCTACAACATTTGTTGCTCATTATTGGAAGAAGTTGACTTGTGGGGTTATCCGGTCATTTAATTGTATAGTCACCCTTTTGTGATAACACAGAGATGTGGTTTTGTATTGTGGACCCTTTGTTGCTCAATGAACACCCTTGGCTTATCCTGTAAGAACGAGCGAAAACATGCCAGAACTATGCATGATATAGTCTATAGTCTATGGATGTCTATAGATTTTCTTTCACAAAACATGTAACCAGGGTTATCATGGATTTGTTTTTTTGGAACCACCAAAAAATGCCAAGCCAATCTTCCCTTTTTATTAATCGATTCCCCAGTCGCTTTCGTGGACCCATGGAGAAAATATGCCATTCATCATCGACTCATCAAATCCACGGCCCAAAGCCGTGCCGTCACGGTGCCAAGAAACCAAAAACCATATATTACAAAACCATATATTGTTTATTAACCATGGTTAATATATGGTTAATTTACGGTTAATATATGGTTACTAAAGGTTATTAACCATATATTATGGTTTATGATTTCATATGGGTGGTATATTCGCTTTATAATATATATAAGCCTCTTTCCCCAATGGTTTATAAAGCCCATAAAAATAAGCCACTAATTGCCAAAATTCACTATTTTTATGGGTGGTATATTTGTGGGTGCTGTTGTGGTATCAATAGTACACTATCCCAATAAGAAACCATCCCACTAATGTGGTAATCCCAAATGGGAGTTGTTTACGGCATTGGGTTGCCCACATTACTGCCTTCTTGAGTACCGTGACATTTTTCTTGCTGTCCTGACAAGCTTGTCTACGCGGCGGGCACAGGTTCAAACAACAGATCAAACCTGTTTGAATAAATGGACTGCAATGACAAGCAACTACACCAAGGTTGGTTTCCAATATTGATTTTCATTATGATGTTTTGGCCTTGTGAATCTAGAAAAAAAGATGTTCTCTTTGTTGCGACCATCAAGATGCCAATTCTGGCTGGCAGTCCCGTTTGGTGGCTAGGTCCTTCAATTTCTGTCGACCAAAAAAATACGATGGTCCCTCTGGATATTTGACCAAAACAAACGAAAATTGGTTGGTGGTTTCAAACATGAATTTTATTTTCCATTTCATATGTGGGATGTCATCCTTCCCATTGACGAACTCCATCATTTTTCCAGATGGTGAAATTGCACCACCAACAAGAAACTCGTCGGTGCTTGAAATTCTGTTCTCTTTGTGATCAACCGTAGGATGATCCCCTGGCTGACGGTCGCATCCTTTTCAGGGGTGTTGAAACGACCCAGTGATTTTGATGGCTCATTCCATGAGATCTTATTGAATCACCATTGCGGTTACTTAAATCCCATAAAATCCCATGAAAAATCAGCCATACCCTCTGGTAAACATACAAAAAACTATGGAAAATCCCCATTGTTCATGAGAAAATTCACTATAAATGGTGATGTTCCATAGCTATGTAACAAATTACCAGAGGGCAAATGTCATACAACCCTGAATTCCTGAGTTCTTCCCACCAAGGACTCCTACTCCTTCGAGTTTTACTGGGATATCTCCATGATCGTGTGGAGTCTTTGACGGTTTAGGATATGCACAGATGGTACCCTTCCGCAATGAGGAAATGGAGGTTTATAGCCTCTGGTAATGACTGGTACACTTTGCGACATTGAAAATGATGATAGAAATAGTGGATTTACCCATTATATATGGTGATGTTCCATAGTTTTTTGTTAACGTTTACCAGAGGGTAGCTGGGAAAATCATCGAACGAAGTCGTGGATTTTCCAGCCATGTTTCAGTACGGTGAGATGGTGTAAATGGGGGATTGGATTTCCATCTGTTCCTCATCAGACCCCAAACTAATTCATCGGTGTTGTCGGGTGTGACTTCTCACCCAACCCGAACAGCTCACTGCTGTTGTTTCTAAACCTGTTGTCTGGATTTCCCAAAGAAATTCATGATATTGCGTCACAAACCAATGATATATAGATATAGCAGATTCCAAAAAAGATCTCTTTGTTACTGTCGTTTCAGTTTTTTTGGGTCGCAAAATGCAGCACCAAGATGTTCATATGGATCAACTTGGGGGGATCCATCCACTGGTTGCATGCTCCGCTTACATCTGATTGGCTGCATATATTCCATTTGTCCCAGTTAGTATGTAAGTGGGTTGCAACCCCCGTCAGAAGTGGACTAACCCCACTAACCTAGCCCACTAACCTATGATGAACCGCCAAGTATATCCAAGTATCATATCTCATTCAAATCCAGTACAGGACCAGGCAACACTCAGAGTTGGTCGATCATCTGGACGGCGCCTTTTGTTGAAGATCGTGAAGATGCACCGTATGTCAAGCATCCCCATCATATCCCTATTACATTCCCATTAAATCCTTGAAAAAAAACGGTATATTCCCAACAATCACCCCTTATGCGTCAAAAATCTCACGAAAATCACCATGTGAGTTGTTTCAATCCAGTACAAGTTCCAATATCCCCATTATCTCCCATCATATCCTTCAAAAATCACCATTCTTAACCTCAAACATGATTCAAATAACATCAAAACCCATGATTTTCCCATGAAAATCATCATGTTTCGCTAAATATCCTGAAATATCATTAAATCATCTTAAATCACCTAAAACACGTCCCCATGAAACCCATGAAAATGCCCATATTTTTACCTCACCCTGTAGCTCTCAAGGATGACGTGTTTCTTCTCCGTCATCGTCTGGTTTGCCGGAGAGGTGGGCGCCATGGCCTTTGGACGCGTGGCGAGCACCGTCTACATCCTGGTGGGGGTCGGTGGCTCGCTAGGAAAACAACGGGGTTTTGGGGGGGGACGAGATCCTGCAGCACCAGTTGATAGGTCCGGTGGTTTACACATCCCATGATTTTGTTGGGGGTTATCCTATGATTTTTAGGGTTTCAACCATGATTTATAGGATCATAACTCCAATAACTTTGGTTTATAGGTGATATATCGAACTAGTTGGGTTTATAAACTAATTTATAGGGTTTCAACCATCCTTTTGATGGTTTATCGGATTTTGCAACCATCAAATCAGTATCATTGTTGTTGGTCAAATCCCGTTAAATCAGCATTTGCTTTGCTTAAATCCATTTAAATCGCATAAGAACCCTCATTTGTTGTTGCAAAGTCCCATTAAATCACCATACAATCCATACAGATAAACCATATCATCATAAACCCTCTTAGCTCCAGATATACCTACCATAAAATGCCACCCAAAAGTTACTATGGATGGTTGCGAAGTCCTGCACCAGTTGATAGATGGTAAAACATCCCATTATTTACAGGGTTTCAACCATCCTTGTGGTGCAGGATTTCGCAACCACCCACCGGCAAAATGGGGATTTGGGCAACTGAAAAGGAGTCGAAGGTTTCCATTTCATCCTTTGGATTCTCCACCGAACATAGAGATCCGTGTGTGACGAGAGGCTTAAAACAACACCCCAACACTGTTAACCTTTGACCCAAGGTAGTTCCTTCATTTTTGATCCATGGCAATTGCCTGCTCCTAGAGGCTTCTGATACGCAGCTTTAGACTCACATCGTCCCTTGCCGTTTGAGACGCTTGGTTTCTCTGGTTGAATCCCCATTGGTATCCAGAATTTCCCATGGTATATTCCCATATGATCAGCATGTTTTCCTATCCGGAACTGGTCACCAGCCATTTCACCAAGGTTTACTTCGACCCGCACAGGCCCAAGGGGTTTCGGGATGGTGGGTTTCAACGCTGTTTCAACGTGATACGGGGCCCCAGCAGATCATCCCATTTGAATCCCTCTCTGGCTGCGTGTCGATGTTTTCCAGGCTAATGGTCATGGTATTTGCCTGCATATCTCATTTGCTTTTCTACATATGTATACATATATACATATACATGTATGTGTATATATATATAGTTAGATAGATAGATAGATAGATAGACAGATAGATAGATACATACATACATACATGTATATTTAAATATATGTATGCAATGCAATGCAATGCAATGCAACGCAACGCAACGCAATGCAATGCAATGCAATGCAACGCAATGTAATGTAATGTACTGTAATGTATGTATATATAGATATATATATATTCATACATATCCAAATTTCACCCAAACCCCGTGCCGTGTTCCAATTTTCAATCTAAAGGACTGACCAGGACCGCCGTTTTTGCATCTCCGTTCTGATGGCTTGCGAACAGCTGGATCATCCCCACAAAAACTGATAAAGGATCAGTTGGATTCGCATAGATGTCCTTTTTCTACTGGTTGGTAAAGTGATGATAAATGGTAAATAAATGGTAAATAAATGGTAAATCTTGGTTAATAAATGGAAAAAAAAAGCAGTGGTAAGTGATAGGTACCAGACCGGGCTTTCCCAATCTTTCCCACAAGGACATTGTTCCCTCTCTATGGAGGTTTCCTGAAATGTACCCCTTTATCGCTGGATGGTTTATAATGGAAAATGCCCTTAAAATGGATGATTTGGGGGTAGCCCTATGACCTGGGAAACCTCCCTATGTTGTTTCTTTCAATCCGAATTCACAGTGAAACCCCATTCAACCTGGACTCAAGAAGACTGCTTCAAATGTATTCATTTTTCGTCAGAAGAACTATGCGAAAAAAAAACGCTTTTTTATCCCAAGGTACTTCGACTTGTCATATGATCATTACTTACTTTGTTGATGAAAACAGAACAAAAAAATAACAAATATAGATAATGATACATATATTTATAACATAGATACCATCAATATTTTTTGTGATATCATGAAAATGTGTTCGAAAAAAAACATCCCACTTGTTGCTGGTCCCAGGCCTACATCAACTGCTGCTTCTGCGCGGGTCCCATGACCTTCGCCTTACCGGCCGTGGCGGGTCTCAAGAGTCGCCTCGTTGGGGAAGAGGAGCAGGGCCGCAGCTCGGCGCCATCCGGTGAAGGCTACCCTCCTGGTAATGGCTGTTACAGTTTGCGACATAGAAGCCATGGCCCAGTCGAAATAGTTGATAAAAACCCATTCAACATGATGATTTTCCATAGTTTTCTGTATGTTTACCAGAGTATTTCATGTGGATTCGCCATGACTTACCGATTTTATGATGTGGTTCTTTGGTGTGTACTTCTTGGAAACCAAGAAATTTGGGCGTTGAATCAACAAAAAATGGAGATGCATAGTTGACAACAGTTGCTTCGAAGTGCGCGCTAAGTTGGTTTCGTGGTTGAAGCCACCAAGCATGCATGTTCTTTCAATGACTATCAAACGGATAAGGTATGACAAGCTGGAGAATCACCCATTCTGGTATATGATTTCATGTGTGTTTACCAAGTCCATGAGCATTCAGAGCATTTGTATCTGTTGACAAACCACACGGCACAAAACAGATGTGTTTATGCAGGTCATCTCCCGGTCTTTTCAGAGACAATCTTTCTACTCGGTAAGTTCAGCTATGGAAAATCACCACTTCTAATAGGTAACTGGTTGGTGGTTTCAAACAGGACTTTGATTTTCCATAATCGAAGGAAGTTTAGAAGTTGATTTTCCCTTAAACCAATCCATTGGTGGTTTCAAACATGAATTTCATTTTCCATTTCATATATGGGATGTCATCCTTCCCATTGACGAAGCCCATCATTTTTCAAGATGGTGAAATTGCACCATGAACCAGGTAAGTTATCTATTTCTATGGGCCATCTACACCATAGCTCCAATTACCAGAGACTATTTGTCGCTTAGCAGAGGTAACTGATCTCCGCATGGCCTCCCAAGGGGACGATTGGTTGAGATTACGAATATTGGGAGTTAACCAAATGATCAACCAGATGATCAGATATTGGTTGCTTTGGGATGAGTTAAAACCACCAGATGATCAGATGGGCATTTTGAGCAGGGCTGTTTGAGCAAACCAAGAAATTGCCAGAATTTGCAGGGAATCCAGCAGACTGGGTCAATATATCAGCGCTATGACCAACGCCGTGTGCATTGAAACAATGGCTACTTTGATTCGGCATGATTCGGCATGATCCACTTTGCCCGTGTGAAGGACACAAGTGTTGTGCAATATCCATTGGACCACAGAAACTGATGTTGCAACGGGGTGATGCTTACGTTTGTTTGATCGCCTATTTAATTCCAGAAAATATTGCAGACAATTCGAATTTTGGGATGTATTGGGTTTGTCACCTAACCAGGGCTGGTGGTACATAAATGATCGTCGGTGGCTGCCAGGTATGCAAGCAGCCATTAGCACCGTTTCTGGGCGAAAGTTCGAGGGAATTTTGGACCCAAGACACGGTTTCGATTACAATGTGGTGCCCCATGAGTTACTGTAACAGACCGAAATGGTGTGTAAAGCCAACCACTTGATGGGGATATAATGGGAATACAGTGGTGTTTAGGCGATTTGGTAGGAATTCAGAAGAAATGGTATTAAGTCTATGCGTATACTATATATATAAATGTGTGTATACCAGTATATCTGACGTTTCCCATTTTATCCAATGTCAAAATGAAACCAGACCGGCGATATGATTTCGAATCCATACAACAGTTTCCATTGGAAAAAGGTAGCCAACCATGTATCCCATCGATCTTATTATCGTATACCAAATAAATCGATTCCCTCAAAAAAGACAACTAAATGTGTGATGTTTGTTCTACACTTGTTCATGGTGAACACCCTTAATTATCCAATTTTTAGTGCGCTGTATATCCCTGTGATATCCCAAAAAATTCGCACTAAAACAACAATGTGTGCTAGTGAAATCCCAATGAACCCCACTAAATCGCAATGAAACCCTATGAAATCACACGTCTTTGTTTCCACCCCATGTTTTCACGGCACTCACCCCATGTTTCACCACCGCAGGTTTTCATGGTGGCTGGATCTCTTGGCTCCTTGCTGGGTGGTGTCATGTTCGAAAAGCTGGGCAACGTGCCGTGGCGAATGTTCCAACGAACTCGAAGAGGGACGATGTGTGGCTTCGGCGATCTTTCTGGATAGATTGTTTCATGTTTGTTATGGTTAATCATATGGATGTATAACATCCACATGGCGAAACATGACATGCATGACCTTTATTTATATAACATGGATATAATGTGTGTTTAATAGGGATGTTATGATTCAGCCAACACAGTGGTGATTTCATGGGGATAAAGGGCATATAACAAATGCTTGTCGCTGGCGTAGCCTTTCAACTCCTCCATCGAAGGCGCAAAGAAACGCCCCGCCCTTGTCATAGCGAAGGACTCGTTCGTCTTCGCTTTGCCGTGTCCGTGTCAGCTGTGTACCCAGGTGACCGGAGAAGCCATTGGTAGTGCAAGCGCAGTTCCTTCCCGGGGTCACGGCGCAAGAGTTGAGGCATATGCAGCCACAGTGTGGAAAGGACATTTCTGCGTCGATGTGACAGTAAACCTTCGAAGCCAATGAGCAGAGCATAAGCATGCTCCAGCAGGAGGCTGATGCATGAATGCCAACACCACGATGCACCGTGAGTTAAACCCATATGTAATAGGGTTGCTCCAACAAATCGTAGGTAATCTATGGCAGGCTGAATAATGGTGAATTTCACCTCTATATTTACCCAACAAAAAACCCCCCATAGATATATATATATATATCTGGATTGGGAGAGACAATATGAAACCCCACGAGTTTATTGGTGATCATGATAATCTCACAGAAATAATATCACCAGTGGATTCAGTAGATCACCATGTTGCTTCGTTAAATCCCATGAAATCCACCAGAAAACACCCCATTCACATGATGCCTTGCCTATTCCCACCATGTTCCCATCATATTCCCATGAGTTGTTAGTTAAATCATGATTAACTCCCCATTAAATCACCATGTTGCTTCGTTAAATACCATTAAATCAACCTTAAACCTGATCAAATCCCCATCAAATCACCACAAAATCCCTAGAGATTCACAGAACATCACCCATCTCCAGGTGTCCCAGGATGGTCACTTTCACGTGGATCAGTTGGCCCATGCCTTGGTCGTGCCTCGGCCTTGCTACGCTGAATTGCATGGAAAAATCATGGCGTTGCCACAGGATGGTGCCGTCGATAGCGTGAAGAGAAATGCCTGGCCCAAAAGTGGCTGAATTCTATGGTTTATGCTAGTTATAACGAACTAGTATTGTAGAATTTCGTACTATGTCACACTCTGGCTGGTGGTTTCAATGGATTGGTTTAAGAGAAAATTTACAGGAAAACCCCATATTCAATTGGAAAATCTATGGTTTCCTGTAGATTTTCCCTTAAACCAATCCATTGATGGTTTCAAACATGAATTTTATTTTCCATTTCATATATGGGATGTCATCCTTCCCACTGACGAACTCATATTTTTCAAGATGGTTTTTGCACCACCAACCAGCACTGGTCACACGTTTACGGATGAGTTGGGGGTACCCCCATGGATTGGAAACCCCGATGGGGGGATTTTACCAGCAAACTGGTGATGTGTAGCACGAAAAGAATGTGAAAAACTATGAAAAACAAGCTTCGGTGGTATCCCCAACAGCCGCAACGTTTTATGCTGGGTATCCGTGAATCTAATGGCCGCAAATCCTGTTGAACCTGACCTGGCTCTGCACCAAAGCCTCCCGGAACCTTCTCCGGAACCTTCGGAACCTTTTCCGGAACCTCGTTGAACCTGATCCGGCGCCTCCAGTGCACACCGGAGCTTTTCTGGGCTGAAGACCCCATTAGCTTACGCTGCCGGGGAAAAATGCCAGCAAACACTGGCGATGTTGCCGTGAAACATGTGAAGTTTAGCGGCAACCTAAGCGTCTTGTATGATTTTGCAAAATGGTATTTGAACAGATCAAAACTTGGAGTTTCTCTTGGGACTTCGCCAAGACATTTTTGTCCTTTCCAAAGCATCAAGCTGCGGGTTTATTGGGGCCCCCGGTCGATAGCAAAGTTGGTTTAGTTCACGATAATAGCTAGGCTTTATCAAGGATATAGTTACGTGGGGTTATAAACCAACTAAAAACTGTAGGTCCCCACTAGGTAGCTTTTGATGCGTTCAACTTCAGTTTCAAAAAAGTCTCATTGTAGAAGTCGCTTCTCCCTTGTACCCAATGTTAGTAGATGTTAGTAGTCGGGGTTTATTTTCCTGTACTGTCCACAGAATGAAATGTTCGACGACATGATTACAGCCATTGGAATCTTTTTGAAAAGCCGCACCCGTGGCACGCAATGATTGTCATTAAAATCCAGGATTCAACCTATACTCCAGTTGTACTTATTGGCTGATCACCAGATTCAAAGCCAAATTTCCAATGATGAAGTTATCACCAAGTAGGGGCTTGGACGACTATTTCCAGAAAGACCTCGCTGTGGGTCACCACGTGTATCCCTGTCAATCGTCCAAATCTAGGGCTACATCCCAATGAAACCCTATAGATTTCCATCAAGTCCAGTGAATTTGCATCTAAAACGAATCCTTAGTTTGAGGATCACTTCACTTAATACCTGGCTTTTACTAGATCATAACCCCTACGAGTGAGCCATTTCGCCAAAACAACACTATGACCCAACGGTGAAAACATCATCCATGGCCTGAGGCCGTGAATTTGCTGGGCGCCTTCTTCTGCGCCATCTTCTTCTACGACCTTTTCCAGCGGACCAAGCATTTCATCGCCGCACCAGACGCCAGGTGGGACATCCCGGCTGGGGCCTAGCAACGCAAAGCGCTTTTGAGGATACTTTTGAATGGGAAAAGCATCGGAAAATGATTGTGATGGCCGGTTCTGAGCAGCTTTAGGATTGGGCAATATTGAGGTTTGCTGGAAGAAACATGAAAAATTAGTTCCACCACCAAGCATTTCTCCTTGGGAACACAGAAGTATAGCCATCGCAGTGTGGAAGGTTTGGGTTCCTTTGTGTTCGGTTGAGTGATCGGCCAAGGCTTGAGTTTGCTTCACTCTGAAGCGGTTAACCGGTTAACCCATCAAATTCTGCAGCGGTTCTATTTCCGCTTCATGAAATACCCTCTGGTAAACTAACATAGCTACGGAAAATCACCATTTTCAATGGGTAAATCAACTATTTCTATGGCCATCTTCCAGTTCGCTACGTAACTTAAATGACCAGAGGGTACCCCATTTTCCGACCGATTCCGGTCAACTCGCCTGTCAGCCAACATGGCTGGGCCGAAAGCGCCCACATGTTTGATGAGAAAATTTCTTGGGAATGGATGATACATGTTGATTTGTCTACTTCGAAGCTAGATTTGCCAGAAGATCGTTCTGTCGATGTTCCTATTTCCATACAAAGCAGGCCACTAGATAGGCAAGTTGGTTTGTTTCATCTAGCTGCTATGATAATCCATAAGCCCCAGATAGCCTAGTTCCAAGAATGTCAAAGAAAGATCATGTTTTGCCATCATTAAACCATGGTTAGACAATGCTAAACAATCAGCAAACCATAATTAACCATTATTAGTAAACCATCATTGAACAATTTGAAGAATCGTAGATTGGGTCACCCCCAGTTATAAGTTGGGTTTTAAAACCATTTTACTATAGATATATCGATATACCCATCATAAAGAATCCTCAGTTTTCCTAGTTATGAAACGTGGCAATTGAAAATCCCCTATTTAGTTCGATGTTTTTTCCATCTACACCGCCATTTAGCTCTCCGATTTTCCAGTTAGCCATGTGGAGGGTAAATTCCATGAAATCACCATTTTGCTCACTAATTTAGCCAACTAAGCTACATGTTCCCAGCATAGATGTCCTTTTCCCATTGGTTGGTTGATTAATAGAGGGGTTTGAACAACCTCCTTTAACAACAGCTTTGTTTGATAGATGGGATTTTCCCCAGCTCCCGGCCCCTCTACCTATTTTTACCAAACGGAAATGATTGATTCCCAAATCACTATGGAAAATCACCACTTTTAATGGGCAAATCCACTATAAATGGCCACTAAGTCACCATGTTCTTTAACGAACGTTGAACGCTCACAACACCACCTCCCCATCTCCCGCCAGGTGTTTGTCCGATGACGTCTCTGAGGTCTCGGCCTACGGCAGCCTCTGATGGCGAAAAAGATGCGGCCCGCTGCGGCCGCCATGCGACGGTGGAAGGGGGTGCAGGATGCGGGGTTTCAGCAAGAAAAATAATGATTGAATGGGACTTCACCAAGAAGAATTGTAATGTCATGGATACAATTATGGGATTTTGAACCACATATGTTGGGATAGACCCCTACAATTACGTGGTGTGCGTTTTACCACTGATTTCTTTGGTTTTGACCCAACTTTTTCGCTTAATATGGACCATATCGCCTCATCGAGGAACGAACAACGATCATCCCAGGGCACGGATGGTTAGCCACTGCTCGGAGAGTAGAAGTAGAAGTGAATTGTTTTTTAAACGGGATTGTGATGATAAAACCATCATTGCCGGCTACATCACCATTGAATACTGGTTGGTGCTTTGGAACATGAATGGATTGCTTTTCCATCATATTGGGAATGTCAGAATCCCAACTGACTCATATTTTTCAGAGGGGTAGGGCTCAATCACCAACCAGAAATTCTGAAATTATGTTGCCATGGTGAAATTGGGTCTGCTGCCGAAAATTGGATTTGTTGGGTAAGATTCACAGATTCACCAGGATGCAGATGATATGGTTCATATGTATTCATATGTCCTAACCAGCAAGGCATTTCTGGTGTAAGATTGGCGCTGAAAACAAAAAACCTGTCGTGGATAGCGCCTCCAAGATGCACTCCTGGGGGTGAAACCACCAAGCGGGTGATATCATGTGGGTACGAACACAGTGATGCCTCCAAGTCGAGATTTACAGACTGAAAATTGGAAAATGAGCATCGGAAGAGGAGTGATTCAGGAATCCAGCTAAGATATTGCTTATTCACATCAATTGAATATAATTGAATATTACCATTTACCAATTGATATCCAGCTTCAAAATATATAGGCCGGGCCCGGGGAAGATCAGAACTTTCCTAACTTGAACCCCTTGAGGTCGGCTCACACTTTACGAAAGGCCGCGCTTTTCGTGAGGAAACATGGGGCCGGATGTTTTCACCGTTTCACCTGCAAGAATGGGAAATGAACCACAGAGTTGTTCAAAACATTGATGTTTTTTCCAGTGAACAGGAGAAAACATATTTAAAAAAACATGAAAAAGACATGAGATGCATCCAGAAAACCTGGGATGAAGAGTTCTTTGAGTCCACCGTGAGTCCTTTTTTTCATGTTTGCGATCCTCCAGTGCATCCATATGGTGACTAGCGAGCCGGCCCGTGAAAAATCAGCCACAATGGCCGAAGGGGTGTCGGTCAAAAACACTGGGCCCCAACATTGGTTTTTCCAAAAAATGGGGGTTGGGAACGGTTGGGGTCTTCAATGTTTGACTTAAAAAATTGCGAATCTGAGGCCGAAAATGATGACCATTTTGTTGGTCTCAGGTTTGACCTTGGGAATGTCATCAGCTTGGCAACTGATCAGTCTGTAGTTTTTACCCTCTGGTAAACAAACATAACTATGGAAAATAACCAGGTTTAATAGGTAAATCAACTATAAAGGGCCGTGTTCAATAGCTATGTTCAATTACCAGAGGGTACCAAGCCTTCATACTTCCGAGTCTTTTGTATCGGAAACAAATTTGAAAAGAATCCTAGAAAGTAATTGTAAATGCGCAACCTCTGGAGTATGAAACCCTATTTGGGTTTATCCGAAAATGGGGTCTACTCCCAAATGGCCAGATGTTAATTGGTGTTTTTCAATAAACCATTGGAATTGGGGTATATGTTGAGACAAATCCATATGGATGGGAAAGTGGAGAATTCAACGTTTCTGAAGGTAGACTTCGAAGTCTCATTTCTCCACAGGGGCCACCTATGAAAACATTGGATTCAACCCCAAAAAGGGGTCCCCAGCAGCGATCCGGCAGCATTTTTCGCAGCTCACCCCACCGGCACCGAAAAACGAATCGCGCACCGGTGCGCGCTGCCATGGCGACCTATGCCATCGATGGAGGAGCCGAGATCGCAGCACCTGGGCGATGATGGTGGTGATGGCCTCATTAGGCGGTTTCACCCAAAATGGCCATTGAACGGGCCAATTCATGGGGATTGAATGCTGGTTTCATGGGGTTTTAAGCAAGATCAAGTGATCATTTCATGAAAATGGCGGTTTCACCAAGAGAAAATGGGTAAACCGACCACTTTCTGGGGAGACAATCATGGGTAAACCAACCATTTTCTGGAGATACAATGAGGATGTGACGGGGGATATGTTGGAGATATGTTTTTTTCTGATGGGTAACCTTGGATTATTGCATGGTGAGGTGAGCCATGCGCTGGTGATTTGTTTCATCAAAAGCTGCGGTTGAACCATTGCTGCTTGGTGCTTTGGAACCATAAGAGGTTATAAGTACCATAAACCATAGTTATAGTTATATATATATACCTGGTTGGTGGTTTGGAACATGTTATATTGTTTCATATACTGTATTGGGAATGTCATCATCCCAACTGACGAACTCAACCAGATTGAATTGCCCAATGACGCACCACCGAAATCGCAGCGCTACCCGGTAGTGGCCCACGGCGCCTTGATCAGGATTAAATCACGTCACCATCCCAACCAGTGGAAAGGGCACAAACCAAATTGTTATGGAAACCTTTGTGTTCTCCCTAACTGGTGGTTCCAAACTTGTGGTTGAAATCTCTTTTCCCGCCTGTTTAGGGATGGCAATCGCAACTGTCCCATTCGTTAAGTTAGAAATATCACCCAGATTTGAGGATTAAAATCACCAAGTCCATTGAGTTTCATGAGTTTCCCAGGTACATCCGAGTGGAGGCGTTGGCAAACAGCCATTGAGTCTCAACTTTCAATGTCGCCATGTGCGGCGGATGTTGAGCATCAACAGTGGAGGCCGGGGTCTGAAGCAAGGTGTGGGGGCAGTCGGAAAGGCCATGGTAAATCTGAATCAAAGCATAGGCCATCATTGGTCTCTAAAAATCAAGAAAGAAATGTTACTTGTTCAGGGCTCAAGCTCGGTTCGGATTTCCACAACATGTGAAGACATGCCCTCCAAGAACCCAACTTGAAAATCACCCTGCCAGGTTCCATTTTCCGAAGGCTGATTTGCCATGCATCATTTGTGGAGTCCCCTCACGATGGAATTCAATCAGTGGAAAGCCCCAAGCTTTCAGGGTTGCAGTTCCAATGAATTTGGGGTAAATGGTCACAATTCTAGGTGCCAGGTATCCGAACCCTTGCACCTTGCACTTATCCAATGGTAGTTCTGTTTCTTAAACCAACCTGCCTAATTTCTTGCTGAAATCCCCATTGAATCACCATGATTTCTTGGTTAAACCCCAATCAAAGCACCGCGGTCGCTTGTGAAATCACCATTTTGCTAAAGTCAGATATTTTCCATGATATGATTCCCCGTGTATGTCCATTAAACCATGACATTAGCATTCACGTCCATTAAAGTCATCAGTTTTCTCCGTAAATCACCATTAAATCACCATTTGCCATTTTGGTGAATAAAATCCCCATGAAATCCCATTTTCCTTGTAAAAACCACCATTTTTCATGGTTAAATCGCAATTTTCCTGGTTAAAACCACCATGTTTCATGGTTAAATCACAATTTTTCCTGCTTTTTCCTGCTTAAATCTCCATTTTCATGGTTAAAACATAATTTTCCATTGTTAAATCACCATGTTCCCACGGATTTCTGTCCACTTGTTGAGCCATCCAGGCTTCGCCGGTCGCTTGCACTGGGCCGTGCTCGGCTCCGATGGCGCCTGGCGGGCGCCAACGATGCAGCCCGACGGGTCGCAGGACGTGAGTCGAGAACTGGTTCTGGGTGGAAAAATGCTGGTTTCACTGGAATTTAACAGGTAAAATGACGGATTTAACATGATGGTAGGTACCTCCCATTTAGGTTCCTGAAATGGGCATTGATTTAAGGGTAAAAGGAGTGTGTAGCAATATAGATACAATGTGGCCCCCCCAGTGATGTTAGTTGGCTTATAAGCCCCAGTAACTATAGTTATTTGCGTACCATACACCATAGTGAAATTGGAGTTATGTTCACCAACTTAGCTATCTTGGGGGCCTCACATTGCAGGTAAAATCATGGATTTAACATGATTTAACCCATTTTTCCCGAGAGCGTCTGAGCGCAGGGTTCTTCCAATAGTGGGGGTCTGTATCTCATCTGCTCATCTTCACATCTGCTCATCTTCACATCTGCTCATCTTCACATCTGCTCATCTTCACACCTGCTCATCTTCACATCTGCTCATCTTCACATCTGCTCATCTTCACATCTGCTCAT